>SKEL01000248.1_pt1 | contig 60582 bp, 50 predicted proteins | sample 4826741 | NCBI WGS metagenome assembly SKEL01 (sample SAMN11008810, study PRJNA524170) | human gut metagenome | biome: Human fecal sample; material: Feces; isolation source: fecal sample from pouch patient p33 | host: Homo sapiens | place: Israel: Tel-Aviv | collected 2016-03-22
GAAAAGAGGAAGACAATGTTAAGCAGAATGGAACACGATTCAATTGGAGTATTAAACGTACCAGTGGAAGTATACTATGGAGTTCAGAGTATGCGTGCAGCCACAAACTTTCAGATCACACACCGTCCATTACATCCAGTATTGATCGACAGCATCGTAATGGTCAAAAAAGCAGCAGCGATCACGAATGAAAAGTCTGGAAAACTTGACCAGCAAATCGCTCAGGCAATCATTCAGGCATGTGATGAGATTCTGGATGGAAATTTAAGCAGATCAGTTTATCGTGGATGCGATCCAAGGAGGGGTTGGAACTTCTGCCAATATGAATGCAAATGAAGTGATTGCCAATCGTGCGATAGAAATCCTTGGTGGAACCAAAGGAGATTACAGCATTGTACATCCAAACGATCATGTTAATATGTCACAGTCTACGAACGATGTAATCCCAACGGCAGGAAAGATCACCGTCTTAAAATTACTTCCACAGACGATCAAAGAACTTGAGAAATTAGAAAAAGCTATGGAAGAAAAAGAAGCAGAGTTTGATGATATCCTCAAAATGGGAAGAACACAATTACAGGATGCAGTTCCAATGCGACTAGGACAAAGCTTTGGAGCATTTGCACATGTCTTAAAAAGGGATATCAAGAGACTAAAAAATGTTATGGATGAGATGAAAGTCTTAAACATCGGAGCAACAGCGATCAACGTAGACCCTTACTATCTTGCGAACATTTCTTATGAATTAAGCAAAGTTGCAGGAATTTCATTAAAACAGGCAGATGATCTGATTGATGCCACACAGAACTTAGATGGATTTGTCAGTGTATCCGGGGTGTTAAAAACATGTGCCGTTGATATTTCCAAGATATCCAATGATCTGAGATTAATGTCATCTGGCCCAAGAACTGGTTTATCAGAAATCAATCTTCCAGCAAGACAGAATGGTTCATCCATCATGCCAGGAAAGATCAACCCAGTCATTCCAGAAGTTGTGTCACAGGTTGCATACCTGATCATTGGACATGACTATACGATCACGATGGCAGCTGAAGCCGGACAGTTAGAATTAAATGCATTTGAACCAGTCTTATTCCATCATTTATTTTAATCCATCGATACCTTAAAAGAGGCAGCAGCCACACTTACAAAACACTGCATTACAGGGATCACCGCAAATAAAGGACAGTGCGAAGAATATATTGAAAAAAGTGTTGGAATACAAAAAAGAATGAAAAGTAAGAAGAGGCTTTGGAGAAATTCAGAGCTTCTTTTATTGCAATATCCTCTCGCACAAGATATAATACATAAATAGAACATAAGTACGATTGGAGGATGGAAATAATGATAATAATTCTATGCTTAGACAACAACAACGGTATGATGTTTAATGATCGAAGGCAGAGTCAGGATCGAGGCTTGCGAGAGTATATTGCGGAGATGACCAAAGGGGAGAAGGTCTATATGAATGCATATACAGAGAAGTTGTATGAAGAGATCAACGATCCGGTTGTTTGTGAAGATTTCTTACACAAGGCAGGAAAAGGGGAGACTTGTATTGTAGAGAATCTTCCATTAAAATCAGTGATAGATCAGATCGAAGAGATCGTGATCTTCCGTTGGAATAAAGTCTATCCGTCCGATCAGGTACTGGATGTGGATCTTGAGGAATGGAAACTTGCAGAAGAAGAACAGATTGAAGGTTCCACCCACGAGATCACAAAACAGATCTATCTTCCAAAACAATAAGCTAGATCAAAAAGAATATAACAAGAGGAGAAGCAGTTGATGATGAGAGTAACAAAGAAATTATATGCCCTGCTGATCGCAGGAATGATGGCGGTATCACTGGCAGGATGCCAGAGTACAGGCAATAGCAGTAATGGCGGAAACGCTCAGAGCGAACAAAGCAGTAAAGGAAGTACAAATTCTTCGACCAAATCTGTATCATCTGACAATATTCCGGATTTTTCAGGGAATATGACGGTTGCTGTTGACAATAATAATCCAGATTTTACATCCAAAGATCTGACAACAAAATCCTACGAGTCTTACAGCAGACTTGACTCTGAAGGAAGATGTCAGGTGGCGGAAGCGTGTGTTGGAAAAGATATCATGCCAAAAGGAAAACGCGGAGCAATCGGTATGGTAAAACCAACCGGATGGCATACAGCAAAATACGATAACGTTGATGGGAAATATCTATATAACCGCTGTCATTTGATCGCTTACCAGCTGACCGGTGAGAATGCCAATAATAAGAACCTGATCACAGGAACAAGATCTTTTAATGTGGATGGAATGTTACCATATGAAGAGATGGTCGGTGACTATGTCCGTGAGACAGGCAATCATGTATTATACAGAGTTACGCCAGTCTTTGACGGAGATGACCTGGTAGCCAAAGGGGTACAGATGGAAGCGATGTCTGTGGAAGATAAGGGCGAAGATATCAAGTTTAATGTTTTTGTATATAATGTACAGGATGGAGTGAAGATTGATTACGAGTCAGGAGACAGTGAAGCAGACAGCAGCGTGCAGGTAACAACAGAGAATTCAAAAGCAAGCCAGAAATATCACACAAACCAGAATTCATCTAATAACAGCAAAAACTACAGCAGTAACAAAAATACAACAGCAGCAAAAACAAATACAAAGACAACTGCTTCACAGAAGATCCGTGGAAACAGCAGATCAAAGGTATACCACTGCCCAGGTCAAAGAGACTATGACCGTATGGGAACATCAAAATATTTAGTCACATTTAAGATTGAGAAAGAAGCAAAGGCAGCGGGATATCATAAGGCACAAAGATAAAAGAAAGAGTTAACGATCCATAAAGACAGACAGGAGGAATCATATGAGTTTAAATGCAACACCAAGAGGAGACAGAATTCACATCGCATTATTCGGGAAACGAAATGCCGGGAAGTCAAGCGTTATCAATGCTATGACGAATCAGGAATTAGCGATCGTATCTGATGTCAAAGGAACAACGACAGATCCTGTATACAAGGCAATGGAACTTCTGCCATTAGGACCAGTAGTTATGATCGATACCCCGGGACTTGATGATGAAGGAGAATTAGGGGAAAAGCGAGTCAAGAAAGCAAAAGAAGTCTTGGCCAAGGCAGATATCGCCCTTGTGATCATCGATGCCACAGCTGGTATGACAGAGTTTGAAGAAGATATGATACGTTTGATCGAAGACCGGAAGATTCCTTATCTGAAAGTCTACAATAAGATGGATCTTTTCAATGCCCAAGAATGGAAAGAAGACAAAGCCTGCTTTGTCAGTGCAAAGGATAAAAAAGGGATCTGGGATTTAAAAGAAGAGATTGGGAAACTGGTTCCAACTGATGATGACACGCTAAAGATCGTTGGAGATTTGGTCTGTCCGAATGATTTTGTGATCTTAGTCGTACCGATCGACAGTGCAGCACCGAAAGGCAGACTGATCCTTCCACAGCAGCAGACGATCCGTGATCTTTTAGAAGCAGGAGCAGCCTCCATTGTCGTAAGAGAAACAGAATTAGAAAAGACATTAGAAGAGATCGGCAAGAAACCAGCATTGGTCATTACAGACTCTCAGGCATTTGGCAAAGTCTCAAAGATCGTGCCAGAAGATATCAAACTGACTTCATTTTCGATTCTGTTTGCAAGATATAAAGGTGATCTTGAAGAAGAAGTCAGAGGAGTGAAAGCCTTAGAACATTTAGAAGAAGGGGCGAAGATCTTGATTGCGGAAGGATGCACCCATCACAGACAGTGCGATGACATCGGAACTGTGAAGATCCCAAGATGGTTAAAACAATATACAGGTAAGGATTTTGATATCCATACAAGCAGTGGAAACTCTTTTCCAGATGATCTTGATACGTATGACTTGGTCATTCATTGCGGCGGATGTACTTTAAATAGAAGAGAGATGAAAAGCCGTATCGCAAGAGTTAAAGATGCAGGTGTTCCGATCGTGAATTATGGAATCTTTATCGCGGCAACGCAGGGAATCTTAAAGAGAACCCTAGAGCCATTTGAGGAAGCCAGCAGGATCTTAAATGAGATTTAAGGCTGATTGTTTCAAAAAATCAACACAAATTAATGAAAATCAATAAGACTGCTTCTTTACAAAGAAAGATAAGTTTTGTAGAATAGAAAGATAGAATTAAAACCAAATGGGAGGAAATCATGAGCAAAGTAAGAACAAGATTTGCACCAAGCCCTACAGGGCGTATGCATGTAGGTAACTTAAGAACAGCCCTTTATGCATATCTGATCGCACGTCATGCAGGCGGAGATTTTATTTTAAGAATTGAAGATACAGACCAGGAAAGACAGGTAGAAGGGGCAGAAGAGATCATCTACAATACCCTTAAGAAAGCCGGAATGAACCACGATGAAGGACCAGACATCGATGGTGGAGTTGGACCATATGTTCAGAGTGAGAGACAGGCACAGGGTCTTTATTTAAAATATGCAAAAGAACTGATCGACAAGGGAGAAGCATACTACTGTTTCTGTGATCAGGAGAGATTAGACACACTGAAAGTAAAATCAGGAGATGTTGTGATCAGTCATTATGACAAACATTGCTTAAACTTATCCAAAGAAGAAGTTCAGGCGAAATTAGACGCAGGAGTACCATATGTTATCCGTCAGAATAACCCAACAGAAGGAACAACATCTTTCGTTGATGAGATTTATGGAGAGATCACAGTGGATAATATCGAATTAGACGATATGATCCTGATCAAATCGGATGGATATCCAACATACAACTTCGCAAACGTAGTTGATGACCATTTAATGGGAATCACACATGTTGTTCGTGGTAATGAATACTTATCATCTACACCAAAATACAATCGTTTATACGATGCATTTGGATGGGAAAAACCAGTATACATTCATTGTCCACTGATCACAGACGAGGAACATCACAAATTAAGTAAGAGAAAAGGTCATTCTTCCTTCGAAGATCTGATCGAGCAGGGATTCTTGCCAGAGACGATCGTAAACTTCGTTGCATTACTTGGATGGAGTCCAGGAGGAGAACAGGAAATCTTCTCATTAAAAGAATTAGAAGAGATCTTTGATTACAAACATATGTCTAAGACACCAGCGGTCTTTGATATGAACAAGATCAAATGGATGAATGGTGAATATATCAAAGCCATGGACTTTGACCGTTTCAAAGAACTTGCTATGCCATATGTAACAGAGACGATTCACAGAGAGATGGATTTTGATAAGATCCTTTCTATGGTGAAGACAAGAATCGAGTTATTCACAGAGATTCCGGGACACATCGACTTCTTCGAAGCAGTTCCAGAATATGATGTAGAGATGTACAAACATAAGAAGATGAAGACAACACCTGAGACTTCATTAACCGTATTAAAAGAGATCTATCCAGTGATCGAAGCACAGGAAGATTTTACAAATGATGCATTGTATGAGATGCTGGTATCCTTTGCAAAAGGACATGAGTACAAGAATGGTTATGTGATGTGGCCAGTTCGTACAGCAGTTTCTGGAAAGCAGATGACACCAGGTGGAGCAACAGAATTAATGGAACTTCTGGGAAAAGAAGAATCATTAAAGAGAATCAATGATGCGATCGCGAAACTGGAGGCAGCACTTGCATAGCCAGCTGAGCAAGGCACAGAAAGAAGCAGTGATGCACAAAGATGGACCGATGATGGTACTTGCAGGACCAGGTTCAGGGAAGACACTTGTGATCACAAAGAGAATTCAATATTTGATATCGCACTATCAGATCTCACCGCAGCGGATTCTGGTCATTACATTTACCAGAGCAGCAGCGAATGAGATGAAAGAGCGGTTTTGGCGGCTGGCAGGGGAAACCCTGCCGGTTTCTTTTGGAACCTTTCATTCTGTGTTTTTTACGATTTTAAAATATGCCTATCACTATAGTGCACATAATATTCTGCCGGAACATAAAAAATATGACTTTATCCGTGAGATTATCACAGATCATGAGCTGGAGATTGATGATGAAGCAGATTTTATGCGTCAGATCATACAAGAGATCAGCTTAGTCAAAGGGCAGATGATCCCTCTTGTCTATTATCACAGTGGATGCTGTGGGGATGAAGTGTTTAAAGAAATTTACCGGGCATATGAAGAAAAACTGCATGAGAACCGTTGGATCGATTTTGATGATATTTTGGTTTATACGTATGAGTTGTTAAAAGAGCGTGAGGATATCAGGAAAGCATGGCAGCAGAAGTTTCCATATATTTTGATCGATGAGTTTCAGGATATCAATAAGATTCAGTATGAGATCGTCAAGATGTTAGCAGGAGAGACAAAGAACCTCTTTATCGTAGGAGATGATGATCAGTCTATTTATAAGTTTCGAGGTGCAAGACCAGAACTGATGTTAAATTTTCCAAAGGATTTTGAGAATACCAGACAGGTGATCTTAAACCGAAATTATCGTTGCGGGGAAGAGATCGTACAGGTTGCGGAAGATATCATTTCTTATAATACAAAACGTTTTGAAAAGAAGATGCAGGCAAGAGAAGATGCTGCAAGTATGGTCGAGGTCCGTACATTTAAAGATCACTATGAGGAGAATAAGCATATCATTTACACGATCAAGGAAGAGATGGCAAAGAAGACACAGTTATCTCAGATCGCGATCCTGTATCGGACCAATCAGGGACCAAGACAGCTGATTGCAGCATTGATGGCATACAATATCCCATTTTATATGCAGGATGCAGTCCCGAATCTGTTTGATCACTGGATTTCAAAAAATATTATAGATTATATGCACCTTGCGATGGGAGATTGCAGAAGAAGCACATTTTTAAGTGTCATGAACCGCCCCAAGCGTTATATCAGCAGGGAGTATCTGACCGAATCACAAGTGTCATTTGAGGATCTGTTAGAGAAGGTCAAAGATAAACCATGGCTTTATGAATATGTAGAAGATTTTAAGGAAGATCTTCGGATCATGAAGAATATGACTCCGTTGATGGCGATCAATTATATCCGGAAATCCGTGGGATACAATGCGTATTTAGCAGAATATGCAAGATTTCGCAAGATTCAGGAAGAAGAATTTACGCAAGTATTAGAAGAACTTCAGGAGAGTGCAAAAGGCTATGATACATATGAGGCATGGTTTGATCATATCAAAGAATACACCGAAGAATTAAACCGCCAGTCAAAAGAGAATCAGAAAGAAAAAGAAGGAGTTGTGGTCAGCACGATGCACAGCACCAAAGGATTGGAATTTGAACGTGTCTTTTTGCCAGATGTCAATGAAGACGTGATCCCACATAAGAAGTCCATGAAAGAAGAAGACGTGGAAGAAGAAAGACGTTTGTTTTACGTTGGAGTTACAAGAGCCAAGAAATATCTGCACATCTTGTCAGTAAAGAAACTTTATAACAAAGACAGCAGGCCGTCAAGGTTCGTAGAAGAACTAAGAAGCCGTCAGGAGAAAAGAGGTGTTTTGCATGGAAAATAGAGTGATGCCAAGAGCAGGCGAATTTTATATGCATTTTAAAGGAAAACTTTATCAGATTGTTACGGTTGCAATACATACAGAGACAGAAGAACCATTGGTGGTCTATCAGGCAATGTATGGAACGTTTAAGACATATGCAAGACCACTTGCGATGTTCTTAAGTGAAGTCGATCATGAAAAATACCCAGATGTGCAACAGATATACCGTTTTCGGAAAGTAGAACTGTGTGAAAATTCAGAAGCAGAACTGGTTGATGAAGTGACAGCACAGGAAAATGAATGTGATGAGACAGAAGAAACAGCAGACATTGAACCACTGTTGAAATTCTTAGATGAAACAGATCTTCATGAGCGCCTGAATATTTTATTACAGTATAGAGATCAGATCACAGAAACGATGCTGGAATCCATGGGTATGGCAATGGATTGTGTCCTGAATGGAAAAACTCTGGAAGAAAAGTATTATGAACTTGACAAAGTGATCCGAACAAAACTTCAATATGAAAAAAAGCCCCGCATATAAGATGCAAGGGCTTTTTTATTAATATCATATTATTCTTCGTCTTCTAAGATCTCATCTAAGACAGCAGTGACTGTCTCATATTCTTCGTCTGTTTCAATGTTGTCAAGACTGAAAGTATCAGGATCTTCAGGGTCTTCGTTGTAACGATATAAAAGTAAAGCCCCTTCTTCGTCATCACTTTCTAAGTCTTCAACAGTGATCAATGCGATATATTCCTGATCATCTAATTCTTCTACAGAGAATAAAGCGATCACGGCACAGTCTTGTTCAGTTCCATCTTCTAATTCTAAATGTAGCACAGGAGTTTCTTCTTCAATGATATTATCTACTTCGTTAAATTCACTCATTTTGATACCTCTTTTCTTAGTCTTTTCTCCACTATACTAAAGGATCATAAAAAAAGCAAGAAAAGGATAAAAAAAGATCACTTTGTCTAAGAATTGACAAGAAAAAACAGGTATGATACGATACGAACTAATGGAGGTAAAACAATGGAAGAATATAAGTTTTTGCTGGATATCGCAATCATTCTGGCAATGACCAAGTCTTTTAGTCTTGTGTCGAAGAAGTTTAACATGCCGCCAGTCGTTGGAGCATTGATCGCGGGAATCATTTTAGGACCAGTGGTCCTTAATGTAGTGAGTCCTTCAGATTCAGTTTTAAATCTGGCTGAAGTAGGTGTAGTTGTTTTAATGTTTCAGGCAGGTCTTGAGACAGATATTGATGAGTTAAAGAAGAGTGGAATTCCTGCATTCGTCATTGCGTTATGTGGAGTATTGATCCCACTTATTATGGGAGCTGTTTTATCCGTTATATATGGAAATAATATCATGGAATCGATTTTTATCGGAGTGATCCTAACAGCAACTTCAGTAAGTATTACAGTAGAAGCATTACAGGATATGGGACATTTAAAAGGAAGAGTCGGAACAGCAATCCTTGGTGCAGCGATCATTGATGATATCTTGGGAATCGTTTTATTATCAATTATGACAAGCCTTGGGGGAGCATCTGGATTCCATATTCAGGCAATCCTTAAGATCTTGATCCAGATGGCAGCATTCTTTGCGATTTCTATTATCGGTGGAGTTGGGATCAAGAAGTTCTTTGAGTGGCTTTCTACTTATAAGAATCCAGAGATTGAACGTCATAGAAGAAGAGTTCCGGTGTTTGCACTTGCATTTTGCTTAGCACTTGCATTTCTTGCAGAAGTGTTTGGAATCGCTGATATCACAGGCGCATATCTTGCAGGGATCATTTTATGCAGGCTCCCAGAACGATTTTATATATATAATAAGATTGAAATTTTATCGTATATGCTGATCACACCAGTATTCTTTGCAAGTATCGGTCTGAATGTAAACATTCATGGAATGACACAGACGTTGATCATCTTTACGATCATTTTATGTGTGATCGCAGTGATCTCGAAGATCGCGGGATGCGGTTTTGGAGCATTGTTGTGCAAATATACGAAGAGAGAATCTGTACAGATCGGAGCAGGAATGGTATGCCGAGGTGAAGTTGCACTGATTGTTGCACAGAAAGGAATTTCTGTTGGATTATTATCAGAAGTTTTCTTTGCACCAGTGGTTATCATGGTCCTCGTCACAACACTCTTATCACCGATCATATTAAAAATGTTATTTGCAAAATAAGAAAAGTAAAATATTTACGATACAGATAAAACAATAGAAAAGAGGCTTTAATATGATAGACACAGTCGTATCTGTAAAACTTCCGATCGGAGAGATGCTAAGGATCAAAAGAAATCGTCTGATGCCGGATGTGGTGACTGGAGAGGAGAAGAGAATCTGTCTGGTGTCTGGAATCTACGGAGATGAGCTTGGCGGACAGTATATCTGCGGAGAGATCATTCGCCGGATCAAGGCAGAATTTGAGAATCTGACAGGTATTGTCGATGTGTATCCAGCGGTCAATCCATTAGGACTGGATGCACGAACAAGAGCAGTACCAATCTCAGATATCGATTACAGCAGTGCATTTCCAGGAGACATCAATGGAGGTCTGGAAGATTATACAGCAGCTAAATTGATCGAAGATATCAAAGGAGCATCCTGTTGCATTGATATTCATTCTAGTAATATCTTTTTGCAGGAAGTTCCTCAAGTACGTTTAAATAACGATTACGATGAGACATTACTTCATCTGTCAAAATATATGAATACGGATCTTGTCTGGATCCATCCTTCTCAGACAGTGAATGAAGGAAGTTTAGCTTTCACTTTAAACCAGATGGGAATCCCAACTATGGTTACGGAATCCGGTGCAGCATTTCGTATCCGTTATGAGTACTGCCGCCAGATCATAGATGGAATTTTTTCGGTGATGGCAGAACTTGGTATCTGGAAGGGAAAGGTTCAAGGCAAAACAAAGGTTCCGTTTATCCACGAAGACCAGATCTTTTATTTAAATTGTGAATCCAGTGGATTGTTTGTTTCTTACAAGCGATTAAAGGATCCGGTAAAGAAAGGCGAGATCATAGGGATCGTACAGAATCCTTTAATGGGAGCAACGGAAGAAGAAGTGGTTGCCCCAACCGATGGTATTTTGATGACATTAAGAGAACATCCAAGTGTAACGGAAGGGTCCTTGGTAGCCAGAGTGATCGGAGGGAATGCACTATGAAAAAAGAAATCATATATTCCTCAGGAAATTACTTAAGAGATGAGTTTAAGATCGAAGGATATCTCTTTGGAAAACAAAGTGAAGGATCAGAACCAGCGGCATGTATTGTTGGAGCAATGCGTGGAAATGAATATCAGCAGTTATATATTTGTTCTCAGTTAGTCAAACGTTTAAAAGAACTGGAGAATAGTGGTGCGATCGTTGGAGATAATCAGATTCTGGTCATTCCATGTGTGAATAATTTTTCAATGAATGTCGGAATGAAATACTGGGTATCTGATAACAGTGATATCAACCGTCAGTTTCCTGGGAATTTTGACGGGGAACCAACAAGCCGTCTGGCAGCACATTTATTTGAACGGGTTAAAGGATTCCGCTATGGAATCCATTTTGCATCATTTTTCAGAAGCGGGGATTTTGTGCCACATGTGCGAATGCCTGCAACAGGAAAAGAAAGCACCAGCCTTGCAAGTCTGTTCGGGCTGCCTTATGTATTAACAAGCAAACAACGAAATTTTGATAAAAAGACATTAACTTATAACTGGCAGATCAATGGGACGGATGCATTTTCGGTATATTCTGGGGAAACAGATAATATCGATGTGAATCTGGCCAGGAAGGCTGTATCTGCCGTGCTTCGCTTCTTGACTCGAATGGGTATTTTAAAATATAATTGCCATAACGGGTATATTGCGAGTATTATAGAAGAAGAGGATCTTGTATCCGTCAAAGCAAGTGCTCCGGGATTCCTAAGACGTTTTGTGACGATCAATGAGGAAGTTAACCGAGGTCAGCTGCTTGGTGAAGTCATTAATCCATATAATGGAGAGATTTTATCAGAGATCCGTTCAACGGCAGATGGGATCATATTCTATGCCGAGGATCAGCCAACGATTTTGGAAAATGCATCTGCATTTCAGGTGATTAAGAAACTACATGAATAAATGGGAGGAAATCATGGGAGAAGTTAGAAGAGTCTATGTTGAAAAGAAAAAAGACTACGCAGTAAAAGCAAAAGAGCTGCATGCATCATTGAAGCAGTATCTTGGACTGGATGTCGAATCTGTTCGTGTCCTTGTCCGCTATGACATCGAGAATCTATCCGATGCAAGTTATGAAAAAGCACTGGTTACAGTATTTAGTGAACCACCAGTTGACGACGTGTATGAAGAGACATTACCACTTGCCGATGGGGAAATATCTTTCAGCGTTGAGTTTCTGCCAGGTCAGTTCGATCAGAGAGCAGATTCTGCACAGCAGTGTGTGAAACTGTTGAATGAGGACGAAGATGCCCTGATCAGAAGTGCAACAACTTATGTTGTAAAAGGTGACTTAACTGACGAACAGTTAGAAGCAGTCAAAGAATATTGTATCAACCCAGTTGACTCAAGAGAGGCAGCTGCAGACAAACCAGAGACATTAGTGATGGATTTTGAAGAACCAGCAGATGTTAAGATTCTGGATGGATTCAAAGATATGGAAGAAGACAAATTTAAAGAATTATATGATTCTTTAAATCTTGCTATGACATTCAAAGATTTCCTTCATATCCAGAATTATTATAAAGGAGAAGAAAAGAGAGATCCTTCCATGACAGAGATCCGTGTACTGGATACTTATTGGTCAGATCACTGTCGTCATACAACATTCTCCACAGAACTTACAAGCATTGGATTCCAGGATGGATTCTATCGTGCACCATTAGAAGAAGCATATTATTCTTACATGGATGACTTTGAAGAGATGTACAAAGACCGTGATGACAAATATGTCTGCTTAATGGATATGGCATTAATGGCGATGAAACGTCTTAAAAAAGATGGAATTCTTGACAATATGGAAGAAAGCGATGAGATCAACGCCTGTAGCATTGTTGTACCAGTAGAAATTGATGGTAAGGAAGAAGAATGGCTGATCAGTTTCAAGAATGAGACACATAACCATCCAACAGAGATCGAACCATTTGGTGGAGCGGCAACATGTCTTGGAGGAGCGATCCGTGACCCATTATCAGGACGTTCTTATGTATATCAGGCAATGCGTGTTACAGGTGCTGCTGATCCAACAGTTCCATTAAAAGACACATTAAAAGGTAAATTACCACAGTATAAGATTGTAAATGAAGCTGCGAATGGATACAGTTCTTACGGAAACCAGATCGGTCTTGCAACAGGATATGTTAATGAAGTATATCATCCAGACTATGTTGCAAAACGTATGGAGATCGGTGCCGTTATGGGTGCAGCACCTAGAAAGAACGTGATCAGAGAGAACTCTGATCCAGGAGATATCATCATCTTATTAGGTGGAAGAACAGGACGTGACGGTTGTGGAGGAGCAACAGGATCATCTAAAGTTCATACAGAAGAATCTATCGAGACATGTGGAGCTGAAGTTCAGAAAGGTAATCCACCAACAGAACGTAAGATCCAGAGATTATTCAGAAGAGAAGAAGTCAGCCGTCTGATCAAGAAATGTAACGACTTTGGTGCAGGTGGAGTTTCCGTAGCGATCGGAGAACTTGCAGATGGTCTGGTTGTAGATCTTGATAAAGTACCTAAGAAATATGCAGGACTTGATGGAACAGAATTAGCGATTTCTGAATCTCAGGAACGTATGGCTGTTGTTGTAGATCCAAAAGACGTAGATCAGTTCCTTGCATACTCTGCAGAAGAGAACTTAGAGGCTGTAGAAGTTGCTGTTGTAACAGAAGATCCAAGATTAGTACTGAAATGGAGAGGAAAAGAGATCGTTAATATCTCAAGAGCTTTCCTTGATACAAACGGAGCACATCAGGAAACAGAAGTATTTGTAGAGATCCCTCACCGTGTAGAATCTTACTTTAACCGCAAAGACGAGACAGGTACATTTGAAGAAGTGTGCAAGAATACATTATCTGATCTTAATGTATGTTCACAGAAAGGTCTCGTAGAGAGATTCGACAGCTCTATCGGAGCAGCAACAGTTACAATGCCATATGGTGGAAAATACCAGATGACACCAATTCAGACAATGGTCGCAAAACTTCCAGTATTGAAAGGAGAATGCGATACAGTCACAATGATGAGTTATGGATTTGATCCATATCTGTCCAAATGGAGCCCATTCCATGGAGCAGTTTATGCGATTACAGAATCTATCGCGAAGATCGTGGCTACTGGTGGAGATTATAGCAATATCCGCCTGACATTCCAGGAATACTTTAAGCGTCTTGGAGAAGATAAGACACGCTGGGGACAGCCGGTTGCAGCACTGCTTGGTGCATATCAGGCACAGATGGGATTTGGACTTGCATCGATTGGTGGAAAGGACAGTATGTCTGGAACATTCAATGACATTGATGTACCACCAACACTGGTATCTTTTGCAGTCGATGTAGCGAAGACAACAGATGTTATCACACCAGAACTTAAGAAAGCAGGAAACCGTCTGATCCGTATCTGTATCCCAACAGATGCATACAATCTTCCAATCTATTCTGAAGTGAAGAAAGTATACAAACGTATTACAAAACTGATCAAAGATGGAATTATTAAATCTGCATATGCAATTGGCGGCGGAGGAGCTTTAGAAGCAGTTGCCAAGATGGCATTTGGTAATAAATTAGGTGTGATCTTTGATGAAGAAGTAGAATTAAAAGACTTAACAGATCCTAAGTTTGGATCGTTTGTTGTTGAAATGAGTACAAGAGATGTTCATAAACTTGCGATTCCAGGATTAATGTTAGGTGAGGTTACAGACAAACATGAATTTGTATTTGGTGACGAAGTTGTAACATTAGAAGAAGCGATCGATACATGGAAGAAACCATTAGAGAAAGTATTCCCAACAAGATCTGAAGGAGATCAGAGCATCGTTGATACAACAAGACACTATACAAAAGGAAATATTTACGTATGCAAGAATAAAGTTGCAAAACCAAATGTATTTATTCCAGTATTCCCAGGAACAAACTGTGAATATGATTCAGCGAAAGCATTTGAACGTGCAGGAGCGAACGTGATCACAAAGGTATTTAAGAACTTAGATGCACAGGGAATCCGTGATTCAGTGGAAGTTTTTGAAAAAGCGATCAAAGAATCCCAGATCATCATGTTCCCAGGTGGATTCAGTGCTGGTGATGAACCAGATGGATCTGCAAAATTCTTTGCAACAGCATTTAGAAATGAAAAATTAAAAGAAGCAGTCATGGATCTGTTAAGTAACCGTGATGGACTGGCACTTGGTATCTGTAACGGATTCCAGGCCCTGATCAAATTAGGACTTGTTCCAGAAGGTAAGATCGTAGAACAGAACGCGAAATCACCTACACTGACAACAAACCGCATTGGTCGTCATATTTCCAAGGTTGCTTATACAAGAATCGCTTCTAATTTGTCACCATGGTTTAATAATGTACATGTAGATGATATCTTCAGTATACCAGTATCTCATGGAGAAGGACGATTCGTAGCAGATGAAGATGTGATCCAGAAACTGTTTGAAAATGGACAGGTAGCAACACAGTATGTTGACCTCAATGGTGATCCTACAATGAATGAAGAATTCAATCCAAATGGTTCTTACCATGCGATTGAAGGTATCACAAGTCCAGATGGAAGAGTCCTTGGTAAGATGGGACATTCAGAACGTCGTGACAGCTATGTAGGAATCAATATTTACGGACAGAAAGATCAGAAGATCTTCGAATCCGGAGTAGAATATTTTAAATAAGAGTACAAAAAAAGAACCTTGCAAGAAAAAGCAAGGTTCTTTTTTTACTGCTCTTTTGGAATAATATGAATTGTTTCCATACGGTTCTTATCAACAGAAACAACTTTAAAAAGAAAATGTTCATCTTCTGCAGTTTCGCCCTCTGAAGGCAGATGATCAAGCAGTTCGATGATATATCCGCCAAGAGAATCATAATCCTCAGAATCAAGGTCTACGTCAAGCAGATCATCAAGATCATCAAGCTTTAAAGAAGCGGATACCATATAAGATCCATCGGATAATTTTTTGAAAGTTTCTTCCTCAGAATCATCATATTCATCACGCAGTTCTCCAAAAATCTCTTCAACGATATCTTCTAGAGTAATAAGACCTGCAGTCACTCCATATTCATCCAAAACAATGGAGAAACTAACAGATTTTTCACGCATCTGTGCAAGAAGGCTTGATACTTTCTGAGTTTCATACGTAAAGAACGGCTTACGCAGAACATCTTTCAAATGAAAGATCTCGCCTCTGTGCTGGCTGCGGTAGAAATAAACATCCTTAAAATAAACAATACCAACAACATGATCTTTACTTCCTTCATAAACAGGAAGTCTAGAATAACCGGCCTCGCGGAAAATATCAAGAACTTCATCATAAGAAGCATCTACAGACACAAAAGTTACATCGATTCGCGGGATCATAATATCCTTGGCAAGAGATTCCTTAAAATCAAAAACGTTGTTTAACATATCTTTCTCAGATTCTTCGATAACGCCTTCTTCGTGGCTGACATCAACGATCGTACGAAGTTCACGTTCAGTCATGATACGTTTGGATTGTTTCGAGTCGATCCGCAAGATGATAAGGATCGCTGTAGAAAGTTTGTTGATAATGTAAACAACCGGTGTCAGTAATTTTGTGATCAGATAAATGCTGGAAGCATAGCTTAGAGCAAGTTTTGTATTATTGATCGTTGCAAAAGTCTTTGGTGTGATCTCACCAAAGATCAATACAAGTACTGTGATCACAGCAGTTGCGATTCCGGCTCCCATGCTTCCAAAGATACGAATAGCGATCGTTGTAGTAAGGGATGTTAATGAAATATTCACAAGGTTATTCCCAACTAAGACACTGGAAAGCATCTGGCTTGGATTCTCGATCAATTTTAAAACAATAGCAGCTTTTTTATTGCCATCTTCTGCCATGGCACGCATACTATGTGGATTGACGGTTGTAAGTGCTGTTTCTGCAGATGAAAAATAAGCAGAAAGCATTAATAAAATGATAATTGCGATTATCTGTAATATCATACTGGGGTCCAATGAAAATTCCTCCTAAAATAAATATCTGTTCATTTTTATACAGTTCTTTTCATTGTACGCAAGAAATATGTACATGTCAAGTTAGTCCTTGCCAACCATGGAAGAATATGGTATACCTATTTTTAGGAGGATTGTCATATGAGGTACTATTATGATTATAGTTTTCCAATCGGTAATTTAACGATTGAGGAAGATGGACATGGCATTTGCGGGATATATTTTGGGACGAAGACATTAGAAGGCGAGAAGAAGAATACAGAATTGATCAGGGAAGCAGCACTGCAATTATCACAGTATTTTGATGGGCGGAGAAAGAAGTTTGACCTGAAGATTTCTTATCATGGAACAGAATTCCAGATCAAAGTATGGAAAGCATTGGAGAAGATTCCATATGGGGAAACTTACACTTACAAAGAAATTGCGGAATCAGTAGGAATTCCCAAAGGATGTCGAGCTGTCGGTATGGCGAACAACAGGAATCCGATCGTGATCGTTGTTCCATGTCACAGAGTGATCGGAATGAACGGTTCACTGACAGGATATGCAGGGGGTCTGGAAATGAAAGAATACCTGTTGGATCTTGAAAAGCGTAATCAAAAATTAAAGGAAAGATATTGACAAAGATTCTCAATTGAGATATGATACATAGGCACATTTTGCCGGAAGCACATCCGGTATGATCTTATAGATATTTCCGTGAGGGAGTAGTTAGCAGAGAATCTGTGACAGTATCAACATAATGATGAACGACATCTGGTGCTGTCTTAATTAACGAGACTCACAGACGATAAGCTTTTGTTTATAACAAGGCTTTCGTCTGTGGGTCTTTTTCATATCATAGGAAAATCCGATGGAATCCCCTATGATATGAAAAACTTACGATATGGAGGACGTTTTTATGGATTTATTTACGTTATTAACACTAGCTGTTGGATTGGCGATGGATGCATTTGCTGTTTCTATCTGCAAAGGACTGGCGATGAGAGAAAAAGTTTTGAAAAAAGGGATCATTGTTGGTTTATGGTTTGGAGGATTTCAGGCACTGATGCCAACAATCGGATTTTTCCTTGGAACACAGTTTAAAGACCAGATCACATCGATCGATCATTGGATCGCATTTGTGCTTCTTGGGCTGATCGGAATCAATATGGTCAAAGAAGCATTATCAAATGATGAAGAACAGGCAGATGATTCGATCGCAGTGAAAGAAATGTTCATGCTTGCTGTTGCGACAAGTATCGATGCATTAGCAGTTGGAATCACATTTGCCTTTTTAAATGTGCATATTGTATCCGCAGCGTTGATGATTGGAGTCTGTACTTTCTTGATTTCATTTGCAGGAGTAAAGATCGGAAATATTTTTGGAACAAAATATAAATCCAAGGCAGAGCTCGCAGGTGGCATAATACTGATACTTTTGGGATTTAAGATTCTGTTTGAGCATCTTCATATTCTCTAAAATGAAAAATTAGCTCTTTCTTTTTTATGAAAAAGAGTGTAATATAATAAAGGCAATGGCACAAGATATAGTGCTGATTGGTAGAATGACAACAAGATTTTGTGCCAGAAAATGGAAATATACAGAATCTTGTAATTTTATATAAATGAGGGAGAAACTATGAATGGTGATGTAAAAACAAAGATTATCAAGAGAAACGGTGAGGAGGTAACCTTTGATCTCGATAAGATCATCAATGCGATCACGAAGGCGAATGAAGAGGTAACAAAGATCCATCAGATGAATCAGTATCAGATCATGGCGATCGCAGAGAAGGTTGCAGATCAGGTAGCAAACTCTTCTCATGCGGTGAATGTAGAAGATATCCAGAATATGGTCGAGACAGGGATCATGGAGATGAGAGGATATGAAGTTGCCCAGAAGTATGTAAGATATCGTTTTAAGAGAGAACTGAGAAGAAAATCAAATACGACCGATGATGGAATTCTTTCTTTACTTGATAATATTAATGAGGAAGTAAATCAGGAGAATTCGAATAAGAACCCAGTGATCAATTCCACGCAGAGAGATTATATGGCAGGAGAAGTCAGCAAAGACTTAAGTAAACGTGTCCTTCTGCCAAATGAGATCATTCGTGCTCATGAAGAAGGAATCATCCATTTTCATGATTCTGACTATTTTGCACAGAGAGAACATAACTGTGATCTGATCAACTTGGAAGATATGCTTCAGAATGGAACTGTGATCAGTGAGACATTGATCGAGAAACCACATTCATTTTTTACAGCATGTAATGTGACAACACAGATTGTTGCTCAGGTTGCAAGCAACCAGTATGGAGGACAGTCTTTTACATTAGCACATTTAGCACCATTTGTAGACATCAGTCGAAAGAAGCTGCGTAAGAATGTCGTGAAGGAACGTAAAGTGATCGGAGAATCTATGGATGATGCGATCATCGACAAGATTACAGAGATGCGTCTGTATGATGAGATCAAACAGGGAATCCAGACGATCCAGTATCAGCTGGTAACTTTAATGACATGTAATGGACAGGCGCCATTTGTCACAGTCTTTATGTATCTTGACGAAGTACCAGAAGGACAGACAAGAGACGATCTGGCTCTTGTGATCGAAGAAGTCCTGAAACAGAGAATTCAGGGTGTTAAGAATGAAAAAGGAGTCTGGATCACTCCAGCATTCCCAAAACTTATTTATGCATTAGATGATGATAACATCACACCAGATTCCAAGTATTGGCATCTGACAGAATTAGCTGCAAAATGTACAGCAAAACGCATGGTTCCAGACTATATCTCAGCGAAAGTGATGAGAGAACTGAAGAATGGTGAAGTATATCCTTGCATGGGATGCAGATCCTTCTTAACGGTTGAAGATTCCCAGAGAAATGCAGATGGAAGCCATAAGTTCTATGGAAGATTTAATCAGGGTGTTGTAACGATCAACTTGGTTGATGTCGCATGCAGTTCTAATGGAGATATGGATAAATTCTGGGACATCTTAGAAGAGAGACTGGAATTGTGCCACAGAGCATTAAGATGTCGCCATGAGAGATTAAAGGGAGCGGTATCTGATGTTGCGCCGATCCTTTGGCAACATGGAGCACTTGCGAGACTGAAGAAAGGCGAGAAGATCGATAAGTTATTATACGATGGATATTCCACGATTTCCCTTGGATATGCAGGACTTTATGAGATGTGTGTCCGTATGACAGGCAAGTCTCATACATCCGATGAAGGAAAAGAATTTGCATTAAAAGTTATGCAGAAATTAAATGATAAATGTAATGAATGGAAGGCAGCAGAGAACATCAGCTATTCTGTATACGGAACACCAATGGAATCAACAACTTACAAGTTTGCAAAATGCTTACAGAAACGTTTTGGTATCATTCCGGGAGTTACAGATAAGAACTACATCACAAACAGCTATCATGTTCATGTAACAGAAGAGATCGATGCATTCAGCAAACTGGCATTTGAGTCAGAATTCCAGAAATTATCTCCAGGCGGAGCGATCAGCTACATTGAAGTACCAAACATGCAGGATAATATTCCAGCCGTCTTATCCGTGATGAAATTTATTTACAATAACATCATGTATGCAGAGTTAAATACAAAGAGTGATTACTGTGAATGTTGTGGATACGACGGAGAGATTCAGATCAAAGAAGATGAATCAGGAAAACTGATCTGGGAATGTCCAAACTGTGGAAATACAGATCAGGATCATATGTTTGTTGCAAGACGTACTTGTGGATATATCGGAACACAGTTCTGGAATCAGGGACGTACACAGGAAATCAAGGATCGAGTCCTTCATTTATAAAACGCGATGACAGAGGAGATCATATGCACTACGGAGAAATTAAAAAATGTGATATTGCGAATGGACCAGGAGTCAGAGTCAGCTTATTCGTATCAGGCTGCCGAAATCATTGTCCAGGATGCTTTAATAAGGAGACATGGGACTTTTGTTATGGAAAGCCATTTACGACGGAGACAAAAGATCATATCATGGAATTGTTAAAGCCAGATTATATTGAAGGTTTTTCGCTTCTTGGAGGGGAACCATTTGAACCGGAGAATCAGGAAGAACTGGTCAGATTATTAAAAGAGATCAAAGAAAATTATCCAAAGAAGAATATCTGGTGCTATACAGGATATACGTATGACAAAGATTTGCTCGAAGGTGGTAAAGTATACACACCGTTTACGGAAGAGATGTTATCTTATATTGATACGCTGGTTGATGGACAGTTTATCGAATCCCAGAAAGATATCACATTAAAATTCCGAGGAAGTGCAAATCAAAGAATTTTAGATCTGAATGAAAAATAGACGAGAGAGATGTAGTTTTTTACACTGCATCTTTTTCTTTATCATCTGGAAGAGAAGCTCTTGACAGACTGTGCTTTATATTATAGTCTATGTATAACAAAATATCATAGATAAGTTGTAAATTTCGAAAGAGGAAAGAAGGGTTGCACAATGATACTGGAGATTGATTTCAATAGTGACGAGGCAATCTATGTACAGTTAAGAAATCAGATCATTATGGGAATCGCATGTGCAGAATTTGCTGATGGAGAATCACTTCCATCTGTCCGTCAGTTAGCACAGGTGCTTGGAGTGAACATGCACACGGTGAACAAAGCCTATGCGATCTTAAGAGAAGAAGGATACCTGAAACTAGACCGAAGAAAAGGTGCAGTCATAAGTGTTGAAACTTTGGAAAAACAGCAGGAATTAGCAAGCATTCAGGGGAATTTAAGGATGTTAGTTGCGGAAGCTGTCTGTAAAGGAGTTACAGAAGACGAGATGAACCGGTTGATTCATGATATGTACCAGAAATTAGATAGAAAGTAATAACAGGAGGAATTATGAACCGATTACCATTTACAAAATATGCCTCCAAAGCATTGAATGAAGGACGAGAGATTGCTGGATATCTTGGATTTAAAGATGTCAGCAGTATTTTTGTTCTGCTAGGACTTTATGGGGCAGACGGATCTCTTGCAAGTGAAGTGCTCAAGATGCACGGAGTGACAAGAGAATTAATAGAAGAAGCGATCAAAGAGAAGTCAAAGATGCCAAAAGACCGAAGAAGAACGGTAATGGATACTCCGAAGACAGAATACCTGTTAGAAATTGCAGGAGAACTTGCAATGAAATACGGGTGTGAAGCGATCGGATCAGAACATATCTTGATGGCGATGATCAAAGATGGAGATAATGAAGCATTCCGTTTTCTGGAAGATCATAAGATTTCATCCGAAGGAATCTATACAGACATTTTAGTTACTGCAGGAATTGATTTCAGAAGTGCGAAGAATGAATATAATGAAGCAATCTCTGATGGCGGTGATATGGAAGATGGAGCAGGAGAATATATGTTGCTTCAGTACAGTACAGATCTGACAGAGAAAGCCATGCTTGGGAAGCTTGATCCGATGATCGGACGTGAAAGTGAGATGGAACGTCTGATGCAGATCCTTTGCAGAAGGACAAAGAATAATCCATGTCTGATCGGTGATCCAGGGGTTGGTAAAACAGCGATCGTTGAAGGCCTTGCACAAAGGATCGCCGAAGGCAATATGCCAAGAATTCTTAAGAATAAGAGGATTTTGTCCTTAGACCTTACGAAAGTGATCGCTGGAACGAAATTCCGTGGAGAATTTGAAGAACGAATGAAACGTATCGTAACCGAAGCAACACAGGATGATTCTATTATTTTGTTTATCGATGAGATTCATACGATCATTGGAGCTGGAGGTTCTGAGGGAGCTATGGATGCATCTAATATCTTAAAACCAGCATTGGCAAGAGGAGATTTTCAGCTGATCGGTGCGACAACGAGTGAAGAATATACAAAATATTTTGAAAAAGATGCAGCATTAGTTCGAAGATTCCAACCAGTCAGAGTGAAAGAACCAACCGTAGAAGAAACGATCACGATCTTAAAAGGGATCAAACATCGTTTTGAAGATTATCATAGGATCCTGGTATCAGAAGATGTGGCAGAGGCAATCGCCTCTCTTTCTGATCGATATATCAGTGATCGTTTTCTGCCAGATAAAGCCATTGATCTGTTAGATGAAGCCTGTGCAAGGAAACGAATGGAACAGCTTGGAAGTCATGCAGGTTTCAAGAAAGAACGCAAGGAGATCAGGGAGATTATAGAGAAGATCGAAGCAGCGCTTTCTGATGGGGATATTACAGAAGCAAGAGAACTTAAGAAAGAGAAGAACAAACTTGAGAAATCTCTGGAACGTAAGATGAAGAGAAATCAGAAGAAGCAAAATGAGATTCCAGAATTGACAACAGAGGATGCCGCAGAAGTCGTTTCTTTATGGACACAGATTCCAGTAACACAGCTTACAAAGGGAGATATGGAACGATTAAGACATTTAGAGAAAGAACTTCACAAACATGTGATCGGGCAAGATGAAGCGGTCAATGCAGTTGCCAAAGCTGTGAAGAGAAGCAGAGTTGGTCTTAAGAGTCCAAACCGTCCGATCGGATCATTCTTATTTTTAGGGCCAACAGGAGTTGGTAAGACAGAGCTGTCAAAGACATTAGCAAAAGCTTTATTTGGAAGAGAAGAAGATCTGATCCGTGTGGATATGTCTGAATATATGGAGAAGCACAGTGTATCAAAGATCATCGGATCTCCTCCAGGATATGTTGGATTTGGAGAAGGCGGACAGCTGAGTGAACAGATTCGAAGACATCCTTACTCTGTCCTTCTTTTTGATGAGATCGAAAAAGCTCATCCTGATGTATTTAATATCCTGCTTCAGGTATTAGATGACGGACATATTACAGATTCCAATGGAAGAAAAGTCGACTTTAAGAATACTGTTATCATTATGACTTCCAATGCAGGTGCAAACCGTATCATTGCACCAAAACATTTAGGATTTTCTATGGATGATACAGATAAAGCCAAGACTCATGAACGTATGAAAAAGGGTGTTATGGAAGAAGTGAAACAGATCTTTCGCCCAGAGTTTTTAAATCGAATTGATGAGACGATCGTATTTGCCGTCCTTACAAAGGAAGAAGTTAAGAAGATCGCAAAATTATTTATGGATGAATTGAGAGCCCGTTTATTAAGCGAACATCAGATCACATTAAAGATCACATCTGGTGCGATGGATCTGTTAGCAGATAAGGGATATGATGAGAATTATGGGGCAAGACCATTAAGAAGGATCATCCAGAATGAGATTGAAGATGTACTGGCAGATAAGATCCTAGAAGGAACCCTTACGAATGGACAGACGATGACGATTGGTAAAAAAGATAAAAAACTTACTTTTTCGGTAAAGGAAAACTAGTAAATAATACTGAAATATATTATAATATACATACGACGACCGAAACATATATTAGGAGGAAAAGACAATGGCAGTGGTAACTGAATTATTCCGCAGCGAAGACAATGGAACACTTAGCTTTGGTGACTATACATTAGCACAGAAAGCGAAGAAAGGAGATATCCAGTTTGAAGGAGATATCTATAAGATCAAGACTTTCAAGACAATGACAAAACTGGACAAGAACGGACAGCTGATCTTTGAATCAGTTCCAGGTTCGGCAGTACATAACTTTGTTGCAACAACAGATGGAGTTGCATTTGAGATTGAATCTTCATCTGATGTCCAGGTTACTTTAGAAGTAGAAGCCGGACAGGAATATAAAGTTTTTATTGATAATACGAATGTAGGAATGATGAAAGCAAATCTTGGAGGAAAATTAACTCTGAGTGTTGAGTTAAGCGAGGGAACAGCAGCAGCTGTTCGTGTAAAGAAACAGTAGTAACATAAAGGAGCACCAATGGCAAAACAAAAGACAGTTTATTTTTGCAGCCAGTGTGGTCATGAGTCTTCCAAGTGGATGGGGCAGTGTCCTGCCTGTAAGCAGTGGAATACTTTTACAGAAGAGAAAGTTACAGAAACGAAAAAAGGAGGGGCGAAGTCTTTAAAGACTTCTGCCTCTCCTATGAATATATCCGAGGTAACCGTAGAGAATGAAGAGCGGATTCCAACAGGGATTCATGAACTGGACCGTGTGTTAGGCGGCGGGATCGTCAAAGGTTCCCTATCGTTGGTCGGAGGAGATCCGGGAATCGGGAAATCCACGTTATTATTACAGGTATGCAGGAATCTTGCGAACAGCAAACGTAAGGTTTTGTATATTTCTGGGGAAGAATCTATGCATCAGATCAAGATGAGAGCAGAGAGGATCGGAACATTTGAAGAAGAGATGCTTCTGTATTGTGAGACAGATCTTGATGCGATCACGAATGCGATCTTAAAGACGAAACCAGAATTTGCGGTGATTGATTCGATTCAGACAATGTACAGCGAGGATCTTTCCTCGGCAGCAGGCAGTGTGTCTCAGGTAAGAGAAGTGACTGCAGCGATGATGAGAGTTGCGAAAGAGAATAATATCGCAGTTTTTATCGTAGGACATGTGACCAAAGAAGGAGTGGTTGCAGGACCAAGAACACTTGAGCATATGGTAGATACGGTCCTTTATTTTGAAGGGGAAAGAGAAGCGGCATACAGAATCTTAAGAGGTGTCAAAAACCGTTTTGGATCCACGAACGAGATCGGTGTGTTTGAGATGTGTAACAATGGACTTGTAGAAGTGGAGAATCCGTCAAAGACGATGCTTAATGGAAGACCCATTGATGCGTCAGGATCCGTTGTTGTATGTTCCATGGAAGGAACCAGACCGATTCTGATCGAGATTCAGGCATTGGTATCACCAACAAGCTTTCAGATGCCGAGAAGAACAGCGGTTGGAATTGATTATAACAGGGTGAATCTTTTGATGGCAGTGCTTGAGAAGAGAGTTGGACTGCAGCTTGGCGGCTGTGATGCGTATGTGAATCTGGCTGGAGGTATGAAACTTGGCGAACCAGCGATCGATCTTGGTATTATTATGGCAATCGCATCGAGTTATAAGAACCGGCCGATCTTAGAAGATACGATCATTTTTGGAGAAGTTGGTCTGGTAGGAGAAGTAAGAGCCGTATCAGGTGGAGAAGCAAGGATCAAAGAAGCACAGAAACTAGGATTTAAACGATGCATTCTGCCTCAGGCGAATGTAGATCAGATCAAGGTCCAGACAGACATGAGACTTGTAGGAGTTTCAAATGTCATGGAGGCATTAGATCTTATATAGAAGGATTATCTGTATTTCACAATGATACAGAAATTATATGATTGCAAGTGTATAGAAGATACATTATAATCAGAATAGAAAAAACTATATGGAGGAAGACATGGAAGAAACGATTTCTAAGAATTTTATCGAACAGATCATAGAAAAAGATATAGAAGAAGGGCATTGCAAGAAGGTAGTTACAAGATTTCCACCAGAACCAAACGGATATCTTCATATCGGACACGCAAAATCCATCTTATTAAACTATGGACTGGCTCAGGAATATGGCGGAGATTTCCATTTCCGTTTTGATGATACAAACCCAACAAAAGAGAAGGAAGAATATGTAAATTCTATTAAAGAGGACGTAGAATGGTTAGGAGCAGATTATCACGAACATATCTATTATGCTTCTAACTACTTTGACAAGATGTATGAATGTGCAGAATTCCTGATCAAGAAGGGAAAAGCATATGTCTGTGATCTGAATGCTGAACAGATCAGAGAATACAGAGGAACTTTAACAGAACCTGGAAAGAACAGTCCATACCGTGACCGTACACCAGAAGAGAACTTACAGTTATTCCGCGAGATGAAGGAAGGAAAATACCCAGATGGAAGCAAGGTTCTTCGTGCCAAGATCGATATGACATCTGGAAATATCAACATGAGGGATCCAATTCTTTATCGTATCGCAAGAATGGAACATCATAATACAGGAAACAAATGGTGTATCTATCCAATGTATGACTTTGCACATCCATTAGAGGATGCATTTGAAGGGGTGACACATTCTATCTGTACACTGGAATTCGAGGATCACAGACCATTATATGACTGGGTTGTGAATGAATGTGAATTTGAGAATCCGCCAAAACAGATTGAGTTTGCGAAGTTATATCTGACAAATGTTGTCACAGGAAAACGTTATATCAAGAAATTAGTTGAAGATGGAATCGTAGATGGGTGGGATGATCCACGTCTGGTATCATTATCAGCACTTAGAAGAAGAGGATATACACCAGAATCCATCAAGAAGTTTATGGAACTTGTCGGAGTTGCAAAGAGTCACAGCTCTGTAGATTCAGCGATGCTTGAATACTGCATCCGTGATGATCTGAAATTAAAACGTCCACGTATGGCAGCGATCTTAGATCCGATCAAGCTGGTGATCACAAACTATCCAGAAGGAGAAGGGGAACTCGTTGACGTTCCAAATAATCAGGAAAACGAAGAGATGGGAACAAGACAGGTACCATTTTCAAGAGAATTATATATCGAACGAGAAGATTTCAAGATTGAAAAGCCTAAGAAATACCGTCGTTTATATGTAGGTAATGAAGTACGTCTGATGAATGCATATTTTGTGACATGTACAGGGTACGATGTAGATGAGGACGGCAATGTAACCTGTGTATATGCGACATATGATCCAGAATCCAGAGGAGGAAACAGTCCAGATGGAAGAAAGGTTCGCGGAACGATCCATTGGGTATCTGTACCAACTGCGAAAAAAGCAGAAATTCGTCTGTATGAAAACATTGTAGATGAAGAAAAAGGTGTATATAATGAAGATGGAAGTATTAATGTGAATCCAAATTCACTGACTGTGATCAAGGAAGCATATGTAGAGCCTGAGTTAGAGAAATATGATAAGGAAGACAGTTTCCAGTTTATGAGAACAGGATATTTCTGTTTAGATTCCAAAGATTCTACAAAAGAACACATGGTATTTAATAGAATTGTAAGTTTAAAGAGTTCTTACAAACCAAATTAATCAAATTTGCCGTAACAGACAAGATGTGATGAGAGAGAAGAGAGGAAAGTTGATGAAGGTAATCGTGGTATCTCATGGAAGTTATGCAAGAGGACTTGTGGATACAGCACAGATGATCGCAGGGGAACAGGAAGACCTTGAGGCATTTGGGCTTGAACCAGAAGAATCAGTGGATACTTTGAGAGAGAAGATCAGAGAGAGTATTGAACAGACATCAGAAGGAGAAGAAGTCCTTATATTAACAGATCTGTTTTATGGAAGTCCGTTTAATACGGTAATTTCTTTAATGTCAGAATACGATCTCTACCACGTAACTGGAATCAATCTTCCGTTGATGATGGAAGTAGTTATGGGATGTTACGCGGAAAAGAGTGCACAAGAGGTGTGCAAAGATCTTCTTAAGGCAGCGCCAGAGACAGTGAAAGATGTGCGTGAATTATATAAGGAGGTAGAAGAATGAAAAACATTGTATTAGCGAGAGTTGATGACAGGCTCATACATACGGAGATTTTGACATTATGGGTGCCGGAAGTCAGAGCAAACAGGATCATTATTGTAGATGATGTTGTGGCGAAGGATAAATTCCGAAGCAAAGTGATCAAAGAGATGGCGCCCCAAGGCCTTATAATTCATGTATATGGGATCGATCGTGCAACGGAGAAATTAAAAGAAGCCCCATCCTTTGATGGAGAGCGGGTGATCGTAATTGCAGAATCCCCACTGGTATTTGAAGAATTGATCAAACGAGGGATCAAGATCAATCAACTTAATATCGGAGGTATGGGAATTCGTGGAGAACGTAAAGCAGTTGCAAGAAGAGTTGCGTGTGATACCATGGAGATGGAAGCTATTCATGAACTGATCAAAAAACATGTACATGTATATTTCCAGACAGTTCCAACAAGAAGTTCAGAAGAAGCAAAAAAATACATCAAAGAATAAGTAAAATACCAAAGAATGCAATCTCAGTTTATAGAATTTTTATAAAAAGGGGGTTGCATTTTTTTTGTCTGGTGTTATACTAATGAACATAGAGTTAGCACTCGATATAAGTGAGTGCTAACAAAAGATAAAAAGAACAATAATTCTAATATATTTAGGAGGTAATATCATTATGAAGTTAACACCATTAGGAGATAGAGTTGTATTAAAACAGCTGGAAGCAGAAACAACAACTAAGTCAGGAATCGTCCTTACAACAGCAACACAGGAAAAACCACAGGAAGCAGAAGTTGTTGCAGTCGGACCTGGAACAGAAGATGTGAAGATGGAAGTTTCTGTAGGACAGAAAGTTATTTATTCTAAATATGCAGGAACAGAAGTAAAATTAGAAGATGAAGAATTTATCATCGTAAAACAGAATGATATTTTAGCAGTTGTAGAATAGTTTTATCACATCACACAATTATTTGATTTAATCAAGGAATTAGTCGGAGGTAATTAAGATCATGGCAAAAGAGATTAAATACGGAATTGAAGCAAGAAAAGCACTGGAAGCAGGAGTTAACCAGTTAGCAGATACAGTAAGAGTTACAATCGGACCAAAAGGACGCAACGTTGTATTAGACAAATCCTTTGGTGCACCACTGATCACAAATGACGGTGTAACGATCGCAAAAGAAATCGAATTAGAAGATCCATTTGAGAATATGGGAGCTCAGGTAGTCAAAGAAGTAGCAACTAAGACAAATGATGTTGCAGGAGATGGTACAACAACAGCTACAGTTCTTGCACAGGCAATGATCAACGAAGGAATGAAAAACTTAGCAGCAGGAGCAAACCCAATCATTCTTCGTAAAGGAATGAAGAAAGCGACAGAAGAAGCTGTTGAAGCAATTGCTGAGATGAGTAGCAAAGTTACAGGAAGAGATCAGATCGCGAAAGTAGCAGCAATCTCTGCAGCAGACGAAGAAGTTGGAGAATTAGTAGCAGATGCTATGGAAAAGGTATCTAACGACGGAGTTATCACGATCGAAGAATCTAAAACAATGAAAACAGAATTAGATTTAGTAGAAGGAATGCAGTTTGATCGTGGATATTTATCAGCATATTTCTCAACAGATATGGAAAAAATGGTTGCTGAATTAGATGATCCATATATTCTGATCACAGACAAGAAGATCACTAATATTCAGGAAATCCTTCCATTATTAGAGCAGATTGTACAGAGTGGTAAGAAATTACTGATCATTGCTGAAGATATCGAAGGTGAAGCATTAACAACACTGATCGTTAACAAATTACGTGGAACATTCTCTGTATGTGCAGTGAAAGCACCTGGATATGGAGACAGAAGAAAAGCAATGCTTGAAGATATCGCTATCTTAACAGGTGGTACAGTGATCTCTGAAGAAGTTGGTCTGGAATTAAAAGACGCAACATTAGATCAGTTAGGACGTGCAAAATCTGTCAAAGTTGAAAAAGAAAACACGGTCATCGTAGACGGTGAAGGAGATAAAGATGCAATCCAGGCACGTCTTGGACAGATCAAAGCACAGATCGAAGAAACAACATCTGAATTCGACAAAGAAAAATTACAGGAGAGATTAGCTAAATTATCTGGTGGAGTTGCAGTGATCCGTGTTGGAGCAGCAACAGAAACAGAGATGAAAGAAAGTAAATTACGTCTGGAAGATGCCTTAGCAGCAACAAAAGCCGCTGTAGAAGAGGGAATCATCTTCGGTGGAGGATCTGCTTATATTCATGCATCTAAGAAAGCAGCTGAGAAAGTAGCAGACTTAGAAGGAGACGAGAAAACAGGAGCAAACATCATCCTTAAAGCATTAGAAGCACCATTATTCCAGATCGCAGTCAATGCAGGTCTTGAAGGAGCTGTTATTGTCAACAAAGTAAAAGAAGCAGAAATCGGAAAAGGATTCGATGCATTACATGGAGAATACGTAGACATGGTAGAAAAAGGAATCATCGATCCAGCCAAAGTAACAAGAAGCGCATTACAGAATGCAACATCCGTAGCTTCTACATTATTAACAACAGAATCAGTTGTTGCGAATATCAAAGAAGAAGCACCAGCAATGCCAGCAGGAGCACCAGCCGGAATGGGAATGATGTAGAGACATTGAGTACTTAGAGAAAGCAAGCCAAAGGCGCAGCTTGAACTTAGTGCGAAAGTCCGTCCCGAACCTTAGCGAATCCGAGCCACAGGCGAAAGATGAGCTTAGTTGAGTGGGCGTCTACAGGGAGCGAAGCGACTCAAAGACTAAATATCAAAAATCCTACAGAAATTCGAATGAATTTCTGCAGGATTTTTTTTCTCCATAAAAAACTAAAATCGATACGTATTCCCTTTCTTCCAAACCACCCAATATTCCACATTCGCACAATCATCCACGATCGGAATCCTCTTCCGATCATTTAAAATCTCATCCGGATAAGAAGCATAATTCGTAGAAAAACAAAACAAAGTCGAAGATTTCACCAATTATAACCATTCAGATCATGAAATGTAAGTTTGTCATAAGAACAAAGACTATGCCCAAAAGGAATACAAACCGACAAATTAAGATTAAAGCCATTTGAAACAGTTGTAGTCATTGGTGCAGGAACTATGGGATTAATTAACGCCCAGACAGCGAAAGCTTACGGATGTCGTGTGATCGTATCAGAGATGATTCCTAAGAAGATTGAGACAGCCAAAGCGATGGGATTTGAAGTGATAGACTGTAATGAAAGTGATCCTGTAGAAAAGGTAAAAGAGTTAACGGAAGGAATTGGAGCAGATGCTGTGATCGTAGCTGTTGGATCAACCAGTGCCAACAGTCAGGGACTTGAGATGTTAAAACAAAATGATGGAAGAATGTTATTATTTGCGGCAGGATATCCAGTTCCAGAGTTGAAAGTTGACTCAAATATGTTACACTATAGAAAGATGGAACTGATCGGGACATTCGGGGCAGATCATGAAGACTTCAAAGAAGCTGCCCAAGCATTAAGTACCAAGGTTGTGGATGTGTCTAAATTGGTAGAAGAGAAGAAATTTCCACTAAGCAGACTGCAAGAAGCTTATGAAGAGGCAAGCAAACCTGGAATGTACAGGGTCAGTGTCATGTTAGACGAAGAATAAATGAAACATTAAAAACAGGAGGTAGCCATGAACAATTTTACGTATTCTATTCCAACAAAGATTCATTTTGGAAAAGGACAGATTTCTCATCTTAGTGAACTTTCAGAGAGCGGTAACAAAGTTTTACTATGCTATGGCGGTGGAAGTATCAAAAAAGCAGGAATTTATGACGAAGCAGTCAAGATTTTAAAAGAAGAAGATATGGAAATCTTTGAATTATCAGGAATCGCGCCAAATCCAAAGATTGAATCTGTTAGAGAAGGTGTAAAACTTTGTAAAGAAAACAGCATCGATATGGTACTTGCTATTGGAGGAGGATCTGTCATTGACTGTGCAAAGGTTGTAGCGGCAGGAGCTTGCTATGATGGGGATCCATGGGATCTGGTTATTACACCAAGATGGATCAAGAAAGCATTGCCAATTTACAGTGTCCTGACATTATCAGCCACAGGATCAGAGATGGATAAATTTGCGGTTATCTCCGATATGTCAAAGAATGAAAAATGGGGAACTGCAAGTGATCATATGAAACCAAAGATGTCAATCCTTGATCCGGAATATACCTATTCTGTATCAAAAAAACAGACAGCGGCTGGAACAGCAGATATCATCAGTCATATTTGCGAGAATTACTTTACCAATGTGAAGAATGCAGACGTTCAAGCAAGATTTGCGGAAGGACTGTTAAAGAACTGTTTTAAATATGGTCCTGTTGCTTTAGAAGAACCAGACAATTATGATGCAAGAGCTAATCTGATGTGGACAGCAAGTATGGCAATTAACGGAATGATTCAATATGGAGCTGAAGTCGCATGGTGTGTACATCCAATGGAACATGAATTAAGCGCATTCTATGATATCACACATGGAGAAGGATTAGCAATCTTAACACCTCACTGGATGGAATTTGCACTGAATGATGATACAGCATATAAATTTGCAGACTATGCAAGAAATGTCTGGGATGTTGTAAATGACGATGATATGGCAGCAGCCAAAGAAGGAATTGCATGTACAAGAGAATACTTTAAGAAGATGGGACTTCCACAGACGTTAACAGATGTTGGAATTGATAAAGAATATTTTGACATTATGGCACAGAAAGCGGCCGATGGATGCAAGGGATCTTTTGTACCATTGAGTAAAGAAGATATTGTAAGTATTTACGAAGCAGCTCTATAATAATGTAGAAAGTAAGCAGCATGGCAGCAAAGAAAGCAGTTATGCTGCTTTTTACATAAAAAATAACAAAATATAAAATAAAATTTCATTAAATATTGCAATACGAAATAAAATTTTATATAATTTTATTGTCGACAAAAAATAAATAAAAAAACACTTTCTTATTGTGCAGATTCCATGTATAATAAAAAGAAGATATTTTAAGAAAGAGGTGTACGTGGTGTATAAGATTGTCAAGAAGCAGACACTTAACCAGGCAGTTGAGTTAATGGAGATTCATGCTCCTTATGTGGCAAGAAAATGTGAACCGGGACAGTTCATCATTATCCGAGTAGATGAAGATGGAGAAAGGGTTCCTTTAACGATCGCAGATTATGATCGTGAGAAAGAGACAGTAACGATCATTTATCAGGTTGTAGGATATACAACAGAATTGTTAAGCAAGAAAGCAGAAGGAGATTATGTACAGGATTTCGTGGGACCATTAGGTCAGCCAGCTCCTTTGCACAAGTGTGACCGTGTCATCGGTGTAGCCGGTGGTGTAGGTGCAGCCCCATTATATCCACAGCTTCGTAAGTTAGCGAAGATGGGAGTACCAGTTGATGTGATCATTGGTGGTAAGAGTGCAGAATTTGTTATTCTTAAGGAATTATTCGAAGAATTCTGCGATAATGTATATATTGCAACAGATGACGGAAGTCTTGGAACCAAAGGTTTCGTTACAACAGTATTAGAAGACCAGATCAAAGCTGGAGTAAAATACGATGAAGTTATCGCAATCGGGCCACTTATCATGATGAAGAATGTGGTTAAGATCACAAAAGAATATGACATCCCAACTATGGTATCTTTAAATCCGATCATGATCGACGGAACAGGAATGTGCGGTGGATGCCGTGTCAACATCGGTGGAGAAACAAAATTCGCATGTGTTGACGGACCAGATTTTGATGGATTTAAAGTAAACTTTGACGAATGTATGCAGCGTCAGGGTATGTTCAGAGAAGAAGAACATGAATGTAGAATTGGAAGGGGGATGTAAACGATGGCAAATATGAGTCTTAAGAAGGTAGCTATGCCAGAACAGGACCCAAATGTCCGTAATAAGAACTTTGAAGAAGTTGCTCTTGGATATACAAAAGAGATGGCAATGGAAGAAGCAGCTCGTTGCTTAAACTGTAAGAATAAACCTTGTGTTGGAGGATGTCCGGTTAACGTACCAATTCCAGCATTTATCGAGAAAGTAGCAGCAGGAGATTTTGAAGGTGCATACGAAGTGATCACAACAGAGAATGCATTACCTGCAATCTGCGGACGAGTATGTCCACAGGAGAACCAGTGTGAAGGAAAATGTGTCCGTGGTATCAAGGGAGAGCCTGTTGGTATTGGACGTATGGAACGTTTCGTCGCAGACTGGCATATGGCAAACGCCAAAGAAACAGAAGTTAATATTGAGAAGAACGGAATGAAAGTAGCAGTTGTCGGATGTGGACCTGCTGGTATCACATGTGCCGGAGAACTGATCAAGAAAGGTTATGATGTAACAGTCTTTGAAGCATTACATAAACCAGGTGGAGTATTAAGTTATGGTATTCCAGAATTCCGTCTGCCAAAAGATCTGGTAGCAAAAGAGATCGAAAGCGTTCAGAAGTTAGGTGTAGATATTGAGACAAACGTTATCGTTGGACGTTCTATCACAATTGATGAATTAATGGAAGATGGATACAAAGCAGTCTTCGTAGGAAGTGGAGCAGGACTTCCAAGATTTTTAAATATTCCTGGAGAAAACCACTTAGGAGTATATTCTGCAAATGAATTCTTGACTCGTGTAAACTTAATGAAGGGATACAAATTCCCAGAGTGCCCAACTCCAGTCAAAGTTGGTAAGAAAGTAGCAGTCGTAGGTGCTGGTAACGTAGCAATGGATGCTGCCAGAACAGCAAAACGATTAGGTGCAGAAGAAGTTTATATCGTATATCGCCGTAGCGAGGAAGAAGCACCAGCACGTTTAGAAGAATTACATCACGCAAAAGAAGAAGGAATTATCTTCAAATTCTTAAATAACCCAGCTGCGATTAAAGCAGATGAAAACGGATGGGTAAGCAGCATGGAGATCATTAAACAGGAACTGGGTGAACCAGATGCATCTGGAAGACGTTCTCCACAGCCAATCGAAGGATCTAACTATGATCTTGATGTTGATACAGTCATCATTGCGATCGGACAGAGCCCTAACCCACTGATCCGTCACACAACACCAGGACTTGACACTCAGAAGTGGGGTGGAATCATTGTCAATGAAGAGACAATGGAGACAAGCAAAGATGGTGTGTACGCAGGTGGAGATACAGTAACTGGAGCAGCAACAGTTATCCTTGCCATGGGAGCAGGAAAGAAAGCAGCAGCAGCAATCGATCAGAAATTACAGGGTAAATAAAAGGAGGATTCCAAATGGGAAAAGCAATATTTCAGACTGAGATTATCGAACTGGGAGAACAGGTAGATGCTTTTTTTGAGGAAGGTATGTTTGTATTATTCGGAGACAATGTACCAGATACATTAAAAGATTTCTGTCATTTCATCGATCAGAAGAAGGTAGACGGAACAATCAAAAAAGGAGATAAACTGGTTGTGGATCAGAAAGAATATCTCATCACTGCCGTAGGAGATATTGCCCAGTCTAATTTGGAGACACTGGGACATTTAACCGTTGTCTTCAGTGGAGCGAAAGAAGCAGGTCTTCCTGGAAGTATTTGTGTTGAGGCAAAGCCAATGCCAAAACTTGCGATTGGAAGTAAAATTTCTATCGTAGAAGAGTAGAGATTACAAGAGATATCAAGCGGATTGGTATCAAGATCATAGAAAAGGAGTTATTGTGAAAGCAGTAATTCCTTTTCTTGTACTTAAAAAGATGTAAAGTGTGGATTGCTATATTTAGAATATTCAGATAATTCCACACATGTACAGAAAATAATCCATACGTTTTAAAAAAAGTATAAAATAATCTGTTGACATCAAAGAAACTATTTGTTAACATATCTAACAATACAAATCAGATATTAAAATACAAGAAAGTGAGGAAAACAAGAAAATGGGTAAGTTAATTGGTGAAGGAATTACATTTGATGATGTTTTATTAGTACCAGCATTTTCAGAAGTGATTGCGAATGATGTGGATACACGTACACGATTGACAAACAAGATTCAGTTAAATATTCCACTGATGAGTGCCAGCATGGATACTGTTACAGAACACCGCATGGCAATCGCAATGGCAAGACAGGGTGGAATTGGTATTATACATAAGAACATGTCAATTGAAGAACAGGCAGAAGAAGTGGATAAGGTAAAACGTTCTGAAAACGGGGTTATCACAGATCCATTTTCATTATCACCAGAACATACCATTCAGGATGCTGACGACTTAATGGCGAAGTATCGTATTTCCGGTGTACCAATTACAGAAGGTACAAAGCTTGTTGGTATTATCACAAACCGTGACTTAAAGTTCGAGACAGATTTCTCTAAGAAGATCAAAGAATCTATGACTTCTGAAGGACTAGTAACAGCTAAAGAAGGAATTACATTAGAAGAAGCAAAACAGATTTTAGGAAAAGCAAGAAAAGAAAAATTACCAATCGTTGATGATGACTTTAATTTAAAAGGATTGATCACGATCAAAGATATTGAGAAACAGATCAAATATCCAAATGCAGCGAAAGATGATCAGGGAAGATTATTATGTGGAGCTGGTGTTGGTATCACAGCAGACGTTTTAGATCGTGTGCAGGCATTAGTGAATGCTCATGTTGACGTTATCGTTGTTGACTCAGCACATGGACATTCTGCAAACGTATTAAGAGTCGTAAGAATGGTCAAAGACAAATTCCCAGATCTTCAGGTGATTGCAGGTAACGTTGCAACAGGATCAGGAGCAAAAGCACTGATCGAAGCAGGAGCTGACTGTGTGAAGATCGGTATCGGACCTGGATCTATCTGTACAACTCGTGTCGTAGCTGGTATCGGTGTACCACAGATCACAGCGATCATGAGTGCATATGAAGAAGCTAAGAAAGCAGGAATTCCAATTATTGCCGATGGTGGTATCAAATATTCAGGAGAACTTACAAAAGCGATCGCAGCTGGAGCTGATGTATGTATGTTAGGAAGTATGCTTGCAGGATGTGACGAAAGCCCTGGAGACTTCGAATTATACCAGGGAAGAAAATACAAAGTATATCGTGGAATGGGATCCTTAGCAGCTATGGAGAATGGTAGTAAAGACCGTTACTTCCAGACAAACGCTAAGAAGTTAGTTCCAGAAGGTGTCGAAGGACGTGTTGCATATAAAGGAACTGTTGAAGACACAATCTTCCAGATGATGGGTGGTCTTCGTTCTGGAATGGGATATTGTGGAGCAAAAGATATCAAGACATTACAGGAGACAGGAGAATTTGTTAAGATTTCTGCTGCATCCTTAAAAGAAAGTCATCCACATGACATCCATATTACAAAAGAAGCACCAAACTACAGTGTAGAATAAGAGATCAAGAATATACAGAAGCCAGAGTACATAAGAAGATGTATTCTGGTTTCTTTTTGTTGTGTGAAAAAAGTTCATAATCCGATACATTAATTGACAATTATCAATAAAAGTGATTGACTTCTTTAAGAAACAGGAATATCATTAAATTACTTTGGCTATCAAAAGAGACAAACAAGGAATAAGAAAAGAAATGTGAGAAAGGTAAGAAAATGATTTCAAAATTCAGCGTAAAGAAACCGTATACAGTCATTGTAGCGGTTGTACTAGTTATCATTTTAGGAATCGTGTCATTTACAAAGATGACAACAGACTTGCTTCCAAGTATGGAACTGCCATATGCAATCGTTATGACGACATATCAGGGAGCATCTCCGGAGACTGTGGAAACGACAGTTACAAAACCAGTGGAACAATCAATGGCAACGATTTCAAATATCAAAGAAGTTAATTCAATTTCCAGTGAGAATATGTCAATGGTCATTTTGGAATTTGAAGGTGACACGGATATGAATGCAGTATCTCTTGATATGAGAGAGAAGCTTGACATGATCAAAGGCTACTGGCCAGACGAAGTAGGCAATCCAACGATCATGAAATTAAATCCAGATATGATGCCGGTTATGGTAACAGCTATGGATTCTGATAAGTTAAGTAATACGGAATTATCAGAGTTGATCAATGATAAGATTGCACCATCTTTAGAAGCTGTTGACGGAGTCGCATCCGTAAGTAGTACAGGACTTGTAACAGAACAGATCAATGCGATCATCAGCGAGAAGAAGATCAATAAATTAAATGAGAAGATCGAGAAGGCATTGAATGGTCAGTTTGATGAAGCTCAAAATAAGATTGATCAGGCAAGAGCCCAGATGGAATCTGGAAAGAACACATTAGATGCACAGAGAACAAAGGCTAATACTCAGCTTGCGAAAGCTCAGACTGCACTTACGGATGGACAGTTAAGTCTTGCTCAGAAAGAGGTGCAGGTAACGAGTTCAATCACGAATTTGAAGGTGCAGAAACAATCGTTGCAGACATCCCTCAAGACATTAAAAACACAGATCGCCAAGATGGAAGAACAGGCAAAACAAGTTCCGGATGCAGCAACAAAGATGCAGCTTGCGGCTCAGATCGAAGAACTGAAAAAGCAGGAGACAACAGCAAAAAGTTCGATCAAAGCATTGGATAAGAATTTAAAAACATTAAACAATGCATTAAAACAGATCAAAAAAGGAAAGAAAACGATCAATTCTAAACTGACACAGTTTAATGTACAATCAGCAACGGCAACCCAGAAGATGAATGATGGGGAAATCAAACTGGCACAGGGAGAAGCACAGTTGAATTCCAGCCAGCAGCAACTTGATTCCAGTAAAGAGCAGGCAAAAGAAGCTGCAAATATTAAGAATAAGCTGACAGTTGCGAATGTCAAAGCACTGTTAACAGCACAGAACTTTGAGATGCCGGCAGGATATATCAGTGAAGGGAATACACAGTATCTGGTACGTGTTGGAGATAAGGTGACGAATCAAAAAGATCTTGCCAATATGGAATTATTAGATCTTGGAATCAAAGGAATCCCACCGGTCAAACTTTGTGATGTAGCAGACGTAGCGATTGTAGATAACTCAGCAGATACATATTGTCGTGTGAATGGAAATAACGGTGTTGTATTAACAGTCCAGAAACAGAATAATTATTCTACAGCTGATGTAGCAGACAAAGTTGCAGCGAAGATGAAGACACTTACCAAAGAAAATAAAGGATTCCATTATGTTAATATTATGGATCAGGGTGTATACATTGATATGGTGACAGGTTCTGTTATCCAGAATCTGTTAATGGGAGCAATCCTTGCAGTCTTTATCCTATTATTATTTTTGAAAGACGTCAGACCGACGATCGTTATTGCATGCTCCATTCCGTTAAGTGTCATTTTTGCGGTGGTGTTGATGTACTTTACAGGAATTACGCTAAATGTAATCTCCTTGTCGGGACTCGCACTTGGAGTGGGAATGCTTGTGGACAACTCGATCGTAGTTATTGAGAATATCTATCGATTAAGAAAAGAAGGAGTTCCAGTTAAAGAAGCAGCGATCACAGGAGCAAGAGGGGTTGCAGGAGCGATCACATCTTCGACACTAACTACAATTTCTGTATTCCTGCCGATCGTATTCACGACAGGGCTTACAAAACAGCTCTTTGTGGATATGGGACTAACCATCGGTTATTCTCTGGTAGCCAGCCTGATCGTAGCGGTGACATTTGTGCCAATGATGTCAGCTGGAGTACTCAATAAAGTCACACAAAAAGATAGTAAAGTGATCAATAAACTGCAGACATTATACCGTAAAGTTATGACACGGTTGTTAAATCGTAAGATTATTGTGGTAGCTGTAACACTTGCACTGTTTGTGGGAAGTATTTTTGGAGCAATGAATATTGGAAGCTCTTTAATGCCAAGCATGGACAGCACACAGATGACGATGACGATCAAAATGCCACAGGGATCTTCAATGGAAGAAACAGCATCAATGACAGATACAGTAATGAAGAAAGTAAAAGAGATCAAAGATGTTGATAGTGTAGCAGGAATGATATCCTCTGGCTCTTCCGGAATCTCTTCAATGACATCAGGAGGATCTTCAAATGAAGACCAATCCAGTATGTATGTTTTATTAAAAGAAAAGAAGAAACATACAAACAAAGAGATCAAGAAAGAAATCCTAAAGAAAACAAAGAAATTTGATTGTGAGGTTGAAGTGCAGGAATCCAGTATGGATATGAGTGCACTTGGTGGAAGCGGTATTTCCGTACAGATCAAAGGAAATGATTTAAATAAACTAAGGTCTATTGGAAAAGATATTGCCCAGATTGTAGAGGATACGAAAGGAACACAGAACATCTCGAATGGAAGTGAAGAGACAACACCAGATCTTCATGTTGTGGTAGACAAGAAAAAGGCAGTAAAAAATGGTTTAACAGTTGCAACGATCTATCAACAGTTAAGTGAGAAATTAAAAGATGCCAGTGAAGCAACAACGATCACGATCAATGAAAAAGAGTATAGTGTCAATGTTGGAAATAGTGCAAAGAATACACTGACAAGAGATGATCTTAAGAAAGTGAAACTTACAGGAACAGTAAGTGGAAAAGAAAAAGAAGTTACATTGGATCAGGTAGCGAACTTCAGAAATAGTGACAGTTTATCTTCTATTAATAGAAACCAGCAGGAAAGAACATTGAGTGTAACATCAGAGATCAAAGATGGCTACAATGTAGGAAAAGTCAGCAGCGCTGTACAAAAGAAGATTAAGAAATACAATGCACCAAAAGGATACAGTATTACAATGAAAGGTGAGATGGAATCCATTCAGGAAACAACAGGACAGATTGGCCTGATGTTATTGCTGGCAGTAGCATTTATGTATTTGATCATGGTAGCACAGTTCCAGTCACTGAAATCGCCATTTATCATTTTATTTACGATTCCAATGGCATTTACAGGAGGATTCTTAGGACTGCTGATCACTGGAAAAGACTTAAGTGCGATTGCAATGATCGGATTTGTTATGCTTGCAGGTATCATTGTAAATAATGGTATCGTGCTGGTAGATACGATCAATCAGTTAAGAGAATCGGGATACGAATTTGAAGAAGCAATCCTGACAGCAGGTACGATGCGTGTACGCCCGATCTTGATGACAGCCCTTACAACGATTCTTGGATTATCTACAATGGCGATTGGTTTAGGGCAAGGTGCCGAGATGATGCAGCCGATGGCGATCGTTACGATCGGTGGTTTGATTTATGGAACTTTACTAACATTATTAGTGGTTCCATGTATTTATGGACTCTTCAATAGAAGAAAAAAGAAAGCAGAGTAAATCTTACAAAACTATTAAATATGACCGCTTTCCTTTACTTTTAAAAAGAGAAAAGATATAATAGTACAAGAATCATGTCAGAATTGACATGATTCTTTGATATATGGAAGAACCATAAGAGAGAAAAGAAAGAGGATAGATCATTGGAAGGAGCAGACATATGAATCAGAAAAAAGATTATGTTCTGAGATGGATTCCGAAGTATTCTATCATTCCGCTGATTACAGCGTTAGTACTGAATACGTTGGTTTACAGTGGAACAATGGTGCTTTGTAAAGGATTATATCATCATGATTTTACAACAGCATTTGACCGGATGGTACCGGTGATCCCAGAATTTACAAGTATTTATTTGATATGTTATGTGTTTTGGGTTGTGAACTACATTATGACTGCGAGAATCAGTAGAGAACATATGTATAGATTTTTGACAGCAGATTATCTGTCAAGGATCGTATGTGGGATTTTCTTTGTCTTTTTGCCAACAACACTGGTAAGACCAGAAATCACAGGAACAGGATTTTGGGATCAGGCATTACGATTTGTGTATTCGATCGATCAATCGGCAAACTTATTTCCATCGATTCACTGTCTGGTAAGCTGGTTTTGTTATATTGGGATCAGGCATCAGAAGAAGATTCCAGTGTGGTATCAGAGATTTTCACTTGTTTTTGCAATTTTAGTATGTATTTCCACGCAGGTAACCAAGCAGCATTATATCATAGATGTGTTTGGCGGGATCATTTTAAGTGAAGTTTGTTATCTGATCGGAAGAAAGACCAATTTGTATCAAGGACTCTGGAAGGTGTTTGAGAAGGTCAACCAACGAGTTGGTTTAGAGAGAAAATCTGTGAAATACAAAGGAAAATTATCGGAGATCAAAGGGTAGGAAAGATGAAGAATAAGAAAAAAGTCATCGGTAATACAGTCTTTTTCTTTGCATTATTTGGATTGACTGCATATGCCGTATTGAAAGGAAAGGAACTTTCTGAGCTGGCGGAAGTTCTAAAATCAGTAAAACCTGCATATTATATTGCGGGATTGGTTATGATCGTTGTGTTTGTGTGCTGCGAGTCGTATATTATTTATCGCATGCTACGGCTGCTTCATTACAATGATGTGCCGAAGAGAAATTGCGTCAAATATTCGTTTGTAGGTTTCTTTTTCAGTTGTATTACACCGTCTGCAACTGGCGGACAGCCAATGCAGCTTTACTACATGAACCGCGATAAAGTTGACATATCCGTGGGAACCGTCATTTTGATGATCGTTACCATTTTATATAAATTTGTTCTGGTATTTTTAGGAGCACTGATCTTTTTATTCCGTCATTTTCTTGTGGCAGAATATATTGGGAAGGCAGCATTCTTCTTTTACCTTGGAATGGCATTGAATGTGTTTTGTGTTGCGTTCATGCTGATTCTTGTATTTGAGCCAACGTTAGCATCCAAAATCGTGCTGTGGCTGTTTCAGAAATTAGAAAAGTTCCATATTTTAAAGAAAAAAGAAGAACGTCTTGAAAAACTTCAGAATTCTATGATCGAGTATCATAAAGCAGCAGCAATCATTCAAGGACATCGGATTTTTATTTTTCGGATGTTCGTTGTCACATTGATTCAGAGACTGATTCATTTTTCAATTACATATCTTGTATACAGAGCAATGGGACTTTCTGCATTAGGATTTATTGATGTAGTTGCTTTACAGAGTGTTATTTCAATTTCTGTGGATATGCTTCCGTTGCCAGGCGGAATGGGAATCAGTGAAGGCTTATTTTTAAATATCTTTAAGAAGATTTTTGTTGGCGGATTATTATATCCGGCAATGCTGTTAAGCCGAGGAATCAGTTATTATGCACTGGTATTGATCAGTGCAGTGATGACAGGAGTCGCACATGTTACGATAAAGCGTAAAGAATAGAGGGAAAAAGGTATGATAGGATTTTATAATGCATCTGTAATACTGACATATTTAGGAGTTGTCAGTGCAGTATTTGGAATGTCACAGGCATTCAATGGAAACTTTAAGATCGCAATTTTATGTTTGATGATCTCAGGATTAACAGATATGTATGATGGAACGATCGCAAAGATGATCAAGAGAAGCGAAGACGCCAAGAAGTTTGGAATCGAGATTGATTCTTTATGTGATCTTGTCTGTTTTGGAGTGTATCCGGTTGTGATCGGTTACTGCCTTGGAATGGACCAATGGTATGCAAGGATCATTTATATGTGTTATGTTTTAGGCGGAGTTATTCGTCTGGCATATTTTAATGTTACAGAAGAACAGCGTCAGGCACACAGCAGTTCCAGAAGAAAACATTATCAGGGACTGCCAATTACATCGGTTGCACTGATCATTCCGATCGTATATCAGCTTCGAAGATTCTTTCCAGAAGAATTTCCATACATATATGTTGCAATGTTAGCAGTGATCGCTTTCTTATTTGTATTTGATTTTAAAGTCTTTAAACCAGACAAGAAATGTATGCTTGCATTTGTAGTTATTGGAGCATTGATCGCAGTAAAGATGTTCTTACTGTAAGATGATAGGAGAATCGTAGATGAGATATGCCGATAGAGATGGGAATATTTACGAAGAAGAGAATGGGCAAGATCGTTTGCTTCATTGGATGTATACAACTATGGCAGGACGAGCCAGTCTAAAAATATTAATCAGACCTTGGGTATCCAAACTAGGGGGAGCTTTCTTAAGTTCTCCCATCTCCAAATGTCTAATCAAAGGATTTGTCAAGAATAATCATATTGATATGAGTGAATATGAGAAGAAAAATTACAAATCTTATAATGAATTCTTCTCAAGAAAGATCAAAGAAGGAAAACGTTCATTTCCGGAAGATAAAACAATCTTAGGAAGTCCTTGCGACTGTAAAGTAAGTGTGTATCCGATCGAAGAGAAGACATCTTTTGTTGTAAAGGATACAAGATATACGTTGGATTCATTGATCAGAAACCGCAAGATCGCAAGACATTTTCAGGGCGGTTATGCCGTGATCTTACGTCTGACGGTAGATGATTATCATAGATACTGTTATTTTGATGATGGAATTAAGAGTGAGAATTATAGGATTGAGGGAGTTTATCATACCGTCAATCCGATTGCAAATGATCATGTAAAGATCTATAAAGAGAATACCAGAGAATATACATTGATGAAGACAAAACATTTTGGAGATGCACTTCAGATGGAAGTTGGAGCATTGATGGTCGGAAAGATTGTCAATCACGATGGAGCTGGATCTATGAGGCGTGGGATTGAGAAAGGGTATTTTCAGTTTGGAGGTTCAACGATCATTTTATTGTTAGAGAAAGACAAGGTTAAGATCAGAGAAGAATTGTTAGAACATACCAAGAACCAGTGTGAGACAAAGATCAGGCAGGGTGAGATGATCGGGAAATCATTGGTACGACCTTAAAATAAATATTGACAGAATGGTCATATATGGCTGTACTAAGTTCATAAGTTGAAGGAGCAACGAATTTTCGTTGCTCCTTTTTTGCATTTTAGAAATGAAAATAAGATCAGAGAGGAGAGATAGTATATGTTAAGTAAGATCATATCTGATGTGGATGCCTTTGTATGGGGACCAGTGATGTTGGTACTTCTCGTGGGAACAGGAATTCTTTTAACAATTCGATGCAATTTCCTGACTTGGAGAAATCTTCCTTGGGCAATTAAAAAGACACTAAGTAAAGAATCCAGAACAAAAAACAGAGGAGAGGGTGATGTATCACCATTTTCAGCATTGACAACAGCACTGGCGGCAACGATCGGAACTGGAAATATCGTAGGAGTAGCGACAGCAATGGTTTCAGGAGGTGCTGGAGCATTGGTGTGGATGTGGATTTCTGCATGTTTTGGATTATCATCTAAATTTTCAGAATGTATGTTGGCGATCAAGTATAGAGAAGTCAATGAAAAGGGTGAGATGTCCGGTGGACCAATGTATACAATGAAAAAGGCACTCAAGAACAAAAAGCTTGGAGCTGCACTTGGGTGGATGTTTGCTTTATTTGCCGTGATCGCGTCCTTTGGAATTGGAAATATGACACAGGGAAATTCAATTTCAACAGCAGTTCATGAGACATTTGGAGTATCGGTCAGTACTGTTGGAGCAGTGATCACCGTTTTAGCCTTGTTGATCATCATCGGTGGAATAAAAACGATATCAAAAGTATCTTCTGTCGTAGTTCCAGTGATGGCAATCTTTTATGTGATCGCAGGTGTCATCGTAATTCTTGGGAATATCAGTAATATTCCAGCAGGACTTTCCATGATCTTTCACATGGCATTTAGTGTGAAAGCGGTAGGAGGAGCTCTTTGTGGAAATATCGTTGCATCTATGATGAATGTAGCACGTTATGGAGTTGCGAGAGGATGCTTTTCAAATGAAGCTGGAATGGGATCAGCAGCGATCACAGCGGCAGCTGCAACAACAGACCATCCAGTTCGCCAGGCATATATCAATATGACAGGAACTTTCTGGGATACGATCGTTGTCTGTACGATCACAGGTCTTGCGATCGCAAGCTCCGGAGTGCTTGGCCAGATCGATCCGGCAACAGGAGAGATGTACATAGGATCAGCACTAACAATTGCAGCATTTTCAACAGTCCTTGGAAAAGTCGGAGCCTATCTTGTAACGATCGGGATCGCACTCTTTGCCTTTTCAACGATCCTTGGATGGGAGTATCATGGAGAAAAGGCGTTTGAGTATCTGATGGGAACTCATAAGTTTAACATGATCTACCGAATTATCTTTTCTCTGGTAGCCTATGTCGGGGCAACACAGACCTTAGAACTTGTATGGAATTTCTCAGATATTGCCAATGCATTGATGGCAATTCCAAACTTGATCTGCATGCTGTTATTAAGCGGTGAGATTGCCAAGGACGTGAAAGAATTTCAGAAGACCATAGAAGAGGAGAAAGCTTCAAAATAGAAAATAACAAAAAGAAAGAGAACATCCCGATAAACATGAGAAGAAGGATGCTCTCTTTTTTGTGTGTTTTAGAGTTTTTTAGGAAAAATTGTTATGTAGTTAAAATAGTTTCTATCAGAAATCTGCCATAAGTTTACAGATTTATTCTTCGTATGTGCAATGGAATCTCTTTTCAAATTCTTCGATCAGTCCAGGACGGAAGTCCGGATGAGCGACAGAAATCAAGAGTTTTGCACGCTGTCTTAAAGTTTTACCCTTAAGAGGTGCGATACCATACTCTGTGATGACATAGTCAATATCATTACGAGAAGTTGTGACAGCTGCACCTTCGTCAAGGAATGGAACAATCTTAGAGATTTTTCCATGTGCCGCAGTAGAAGGAAATGCCAGAATGGAGATTCCATGAGGTGCCATGGATGCACCACGGACGAAATCAACCTGACCGCCAACACCACTGATCTGTTTTAATCCAACGGATTCAGAACATGCCTGACCCATCAGATCCACCTGAACACAGGAGTTGATACAGATGATATGATCATTCTTGGCAACAACAACAGGGTCGTTTGTGTAATCAGCAGGATACATGGCAACGTCCTGGTTATGATCAACGAAATCATATAAACGTTTCGTACCCATTAAGAAGTTTGCAACCATCTTGCCTGGTAAGAGCTGCTTTGCAGAACCATTGACAACGCCAGCTTCAACTAGTTCTACAACGCCGTCAGAGAACATCTCAGAATGAATTCCAAGATTTTTCTTATCTTTCAGGCAAAGAAGTACGGCATCTGGAATTGCACCGATTCCAAGCTGTAAAGTGTCTCCATCTTTGATCAAAGATGCACAGTTTGCACCGATCGCTTTTTCTACATCGCCTAATACCGCAGGTTTTAACTCAGGAAGAGGTGCAGAATGTTCTACAAAATAATCAATTTCAGAAACATCCATAAAACTGTCACCATAAGTATAAGGCATCTGGTCATTGACCTGTGCAATGACGATCTTTGCATTTTTTGCAGCACCTTTTGTATAGTCAATAGAGACACCGAGGCTTACTTTTCCGTTCTCATCGGGAGGTGTTACCATGATAAGGGCAACATCAACCGGTAATTCGGATTCAAATAAGCGAGGAATCTCGTAGAAGAAACAAGGGGTATAATCACCACGGCCGTCATTGACCGCTTTCTTTGTATTCGCACCGACAAATAGTGCGTTATGACGAAAATGTCCTTCCATACCTTCCTGGCAATATTCATCTTTACCGAGAGAAACCATATGGCAGACTTCCACATCGTGGAACCATTCTTTGTTCTCTGCCATAACAGTCATCAGGTAGGCAGGTTCCCCAACGGCATGACCAGTTACAACACGGCCGCCATCAGGAATGTGTTTTAAGGCTTCTTCCGCAGAAGTAAGTCTTTCTTGATATAATTCTTTCCAATTCATAAGACTCTCCTGTTATAATTGTTATTCAAAAGTTTACATGTTATATACGATATCTGAGGGAGGCAAAGCTCCCAACAGATATCAAAGTATATTCACCAATGATTAAGAAGATTATTCTTCGATTTTAGCGATATTTTTAGCTAGTTTCTTCTTCATTCTCATATTACTCTGACGAGAGATCATGATTCTCTGAGCCTGAGGAGATCCAGCACCATGCATAGATTCTGTACGATATCCAACTGCAGCACTACCAAGTGTTAAGTTTTCAATCAGACGTAAGATACGCATACGGTTTTCAGTAGATACATCAGCAACACCACGGAAGTATTTGTCGATGTAAGCACCAAGTTTTGGATCTTTCATATCTTTCTCAGATGGAGCAGTAACCATTAATCCACCGGCGATATCTTCTGCAAGACGGGCAATCTCATAAGGGAAACGAGTGACATTCTGTTTACATACATTTGCAAGAAGAAGGTCGATTAAGTAGTTTCCTGATTTTGTAGGAGTACCCTCTGCAGAACAGGCGATACCACAGCAGTATAATGTTTCATTTAAGTGAGTCATTTCGATTAATTTATCTTTAATATGAGAAGCTCTCTGAGCACCATTGTATTCAGCAGCAACGGCAGCAGCACCGATCAGTACGTCACCTACACCAACTTTACATCCACCATAAGACTGTCTGTGATATCCAGCGAAACGCTCAACTAAGACACCAGCGAATTCATTTTCACCATTTAAGAAGATACGGTCATTTGGTACGAAAACGTCATCAAATACAACCAAAGCTTCCATTCCACCGAATTCAGAGTTACCAACATCAATCTGAGATCCTTCTAATTTACGTGTATCACAAGACTGACGACCAACGATCATAAAGATTCCTTCTGTATCTGTAGGAACAGCAAATGATACTGCGTAATCTTTGTCATCTTCACCCATAGCGATCGTAGGCATTACGATAACTTCATGTGAGTTGATGATACCAGTCTGATGAGCTTTCGCTCCACGAACAACGATTCCATCAGGTCTTCTCTCAACAACGTGAAGATAAAGATCTGGGTCAGCCTGTGCATGAGGTGCTAGGGAACGATCTCCCTTAGGGTCAGTCATCGCACCATCGACAGTTAAATCATTTTCCTGTACATATTTTAAGAAGTTTAAGAAGTTTTCATGATAATTTGTTCCATGAGCTTCGTCTGTGTCATAAGTTGTACTGAATACAGAGTTAAATGCATCCATACCTACACATCTCTGGAAACATGCTGCAGTTTTCTGTCCACATAAACGCTGCATTTTTACTTTTTTGATTAAGTCTGCGGTGCTTTCGTGAATATGAGTAAAGCGGTTGATCTTTTCTCCTGTATATGGAGAAGTTGCAGTCATCAGATCTTCATATTCAGGATCCTGTGCAAGATCGTAAGTCATTTTTACTGAATTTAAAGATGGACGAAGAATTGGATCATCCACTGGGTTTTCAATCTTCTTTCCGAACATATAAACCTGAAGATTTAATTTTCTCATACTTTCTACATATTCATTTCCTGTCATTAATGCCATAGTTTTGTTCCTTCCTTTCCGTATAACATAAATTTTTTCTTGATGCCTTTATAAGAAGCAAGGGGCGTGCCAGTTTTTGAAAAAATGGAAAAAAATCACGAAAAAAGGAGAAAATAAATTTTAAAAAACAAAATATCAGAGGAAAATAAGAAAAAACTGTTTTAAAAATGCAAAACAGCAACAAAAGATTGTTTTGAAAATGAAACAATAGGCTTATTGATTCATTTTTGCAACAAGTAATGGAGAAACAATGGACATACAACGCCTTTCAAAGCAAGAAAACAGCTCCCTTATATAGAAGAAACAATGTGGCACGGTATTTGCTATATATAAGATCAGAGATAAAGTGATAAAGGAGGAAACGAAACATGTTAGAAAAAATCGAGAAAGTATTAGAAGAAGATGTAAGACCGAAATTACTTGCCCATGAGGGGAATGTAGAGATCAAAGAGTGGAAAGACGGGGTCTTAAAAGTAAAGCTTCTAGGACATTGTTCCGGATGTCCATCAGCGATCGTCACAACAGAAGAAATTATTGCAGAGGCAGTCAAAGAAAAGATTCCAGAAGTCAAAGATGTCGTTTTGGTACAGGAAGTAAGTGAAGATCTCATTGATATGGCAAAAAAACTGTTAAATCATACATATAAAGAGCAACAGGTGAGATCATGAAAGTCGGAGTAAAGTTCTGTGGTGGATGTAATCCAAGATATGACAGAGGAGGATTGTTAAGAAAAATAAAAGAAGATTTTATAGAGGTTGAATGGATCACAGGAAAGAAAGAAGAAATTTGTGATTACTGGCTTTTGATCTGTGGATGCCAGAGAGGATGTATTGATGCCAAAGAATTTACAGCAACAAAAGAAATCCTGAAACTTGAAAGTCCTATGGATTTTGTAAAAGCAGCAAAACAGATAAAGGATTCTATGAAAAAACAGACAAAAGAATCTGCAAAGATCGTACATATCAATGATCAGGCATCAATGAAAAAACAGATCACAGCACAAGATATCACAGATTTTGCCAAGATCACAAAAGATTATAACAAGATGCATACAGATCCGGCATTTTGTAAAGATACACAGTTTAAAAAGCCTGTTGTACATGGAATGTTATCGTTAAGTATTCTATCTTCTGTTATGGGAATGAAGTTACCGGGAGATGGAACGGTACTGATGGGATGCAGTTCAAAGTTTGTAAAGCCGGTATTTATCGGAGATGAGATCACAGCGACAGTTATCTTAAAGAAATGCCGAGATTTTGGAGAATATTATATTGCAGAACTGGAAGGAATCGTTACAAATCAAAATAATGAAGTTGTGACAACGATGACAGCAAATCAGATGATGAGCAAACAATTATTTAGATTAGAAAAGGAGATCGTACAATGACAAATTTAGAAAAATACAACAAAGCATTTAAAAGAATCTTAAAAAAGGAAGGAGATGAGTTAAAAGATCTTCGATACAGAGGTATTCCAGCATGGGATTCTATGGGACATATGAATTTGATGGGAGAGTTGGAAGAATACTTTGACATTATGTTAGATACACAGGATGTTCTTGCTTTTACAACTTACGAAAAAGGAAAAGAGATTTTAGCAAAATACGGAGTGGAGATTGAAAAAGAAGATTAAAGGAGATACATTATGGCAGTATTTCTTATATCGATCGATCCGCTGACAGATAGTAATTGTTATGCGATTGAAGAAAAAGGTCATGTATTGATCATTGATCCAAATCAAAAAGAAAAAGTCACACAGATCATAAGAGAACATGATTGGATCATAGACTACGTTATACTGACGCATGAACATTGCGATCATATGCAGGGACTTAATGAATTAAGAAGGCAGTATCATTTTCAAGTGATCGCACAGGAAAAATGCAGCAAAAATCTGGCAAACAAAGTGAAAAATATGAGTGGGATGATGGGGACTTATCTGTATTTTAAAAATGGAGAAAAACAGATCATACCATATGAGCCATTTACCTGTGAACCTGCGGAGATTATCTTTGATAAAAGTTATGAGTTTTCATGGGAAGATCATAGCTTTGAATTAATATCCATTCCAGGGCATACCGCAGGAAGTATCAGCATTTTAATGGATGAGATCAATTTATTTTCGGGGGACTATCTGCTGCCATCCGACGAAGATCCAACAATCTTTCCAGGAGGAAGTAAAGAAGATTATGAAAAGTATGCAAAACCATGGATGGAAAATCTCAAAGAAGGATTACATATCTATCCGGGACACGGAAAAGATTATATCTTAAGAAAATAAGCAGGTAAGAGATCAAAGAAAGGAGGAAAACAGATGGATTACGAACAATTATTAGAACTTTCCCCATTTGATACGGATCAGAAGACAAAAGAAGTATGGTATTGTGAAATGTTTGAACAATTAACAAAAGATCATAAAAAACGATGCGAAAAGTATCAATATTTTTTGGAAAGTTTTGATCAGAAAGAAAATTTTAAGGAGATAGAAGAAATTCCAATGCTTCCAGTCGGAATTTTTAAACGAACGGAATTAAAAAGTATCAAAGAGGAAGAAATATTTAAAACAGTCACATCCTCAGGAACCAGTGCACAAAAAGTGTCAAAGATTTTCTTAGATGAAAAAAATGCAGCCATACAGCAAAGAACACTTGCAAAGATCATGGAAGAAGTAATCGGAAAGAAGAGAATACCAATGATTATCATGGATTCCCCAAATGTATTCAAAGATCGCAGGATGTTTTCAGCAAGAGGCGCAGGAATCCTTGGATTTTCCATCCTTTCAAGCAGACGATGTTTTGCCTTTGACAAAGATATGAATCTTGATATCAAAGCGATTGAAGAATTTTTGGCAAAATATAAAGAAGGTCCGATCTTAATCTTTGGATTTACCTATATGATCTGGGAATATTTTTATAAAACATTGAAAAAAGATCACAAGAAGATTGATTTAAGCAGAGGAATCCTGATCCATGGTGGTGGCTGGAAGAAGATGCAAAGGGAAGCTGTATCACCACAAAAATATAAAGAAGAGATCCAGAAAGTCAGTAGTATAAACAAAATTTATGACTATTATGGAATGGCAGAACAGACGGGATGTATTTATCTGGAATGTGAATGTGGACATCTTCATGCAAGTATATTTTCAGATATTCTGATCCGTGATATGAAAGACTTCTCAGTCTGTGAAATCGGCAAAGAAGGATGCATTGAAGTGCTGTCACCGGCAGCCACAGCATATCCAGGTCAGGCAATCCTTACAGAAGATCAGGGTATCTTATTAGGAATTGACGATTGTCCATGTGGAAGAAAAGGAAAATATTTTAAAGTCACAGGAAGAATGAAACATGCAGAGGTCAGGGGGTGCAGTGATACTTATGGAGCGTGAAAAGATAGAAAATAAGATCACAAGACTTGCAGGTGGATGGCAATTTCATGAGATCAAAGCAAGGAAACCATTTGATCAGAATGTAATGGAATTTCTGGAGGAATTGTCAAAAGAGATCTGTACGGATGCAAAGACAACTTCATCAGTGGAAGCGAGAGCCTTTGCATTCTGGTGCAGAAAGAATCATCTGAATCAGTGGAAAAAGGAAAGAGAGACTGATGAATATTCATTAGGACTTGGAATGATCTTTCATATAGCACCATCGAATATTCCGTTACTCTTTGCCTACAGTATGGTATTTGGGCTTCTTTCCGGCAATGGAAATGTAATTCGGATTTCGCAAAGAACATTAGAAGAATCAAAAGATTTTTGCAAGGTGATCGATCATGTCATGAGAAAAGAAAAATACAAGGATATTTATGAAAATAATCTGATCATGACTTATGAAAAAGATGATGAGATCACAAGAGAACTTTCACAGATGTGTGACGGAAGGGTTGTCTGGGGCGGAGATGAAACGATTGAAAACATGAGACAGTATTCATTAAAAACAAGTGCCAGAGAACTTACATTTCCAGACCGGAATTCGATTGCGGTGTTTGGACTTTCCTATATAAAAAATGCAGACAGGCAAGAGAAAGAAGATCTGGCATATCGTTTTTATAATGACACCTTTTTGATGGATCAAAATGCATGTTCAAGTCCAAGATTGATCTATTGGCGGAACGAAGATAGTATATCGGAAGAAGAAAGTAAAAAGATCAGAGAAGAATGGTGGCAGACATTTTATAAAATAAGTGAAAAATATGATCTGACGCCATGGAAGGCAAGCAAGAAATACGAACAGATCTGTTATGAGATCATGGAATTTCATGAGATCGATCAAGTGAAGCGATATGAAAATAAGATTTATGTCAGTCAGTTAAAAGAAAATCCTCAAAGTGCAGACCATTATCGGGGAAAATTTGGGTGCTTTTATGAATATGAAATAAAAAGTCTGGATCAGATTGATAAGATTCTTGAGAGAAAGATTCAGACGATCGTATATGAAGGAATTGATCCAAAGGAGTTGGCAGCACAGATCATAAGATCAGGTGTTAAGGGAGCTGACCGGATCGTAAGAGCAGGAAGTGCATTAGAACTTGACCGGATATGGGATGGAAAAGATGTCATAGGAAGTTTATCAAGAATCATACAGATCAAATAGGAGGCGGATTCATATGTTTTTTTGGGAAACAAAAGAAGAGTATTGTGATAGAATATTTTTGCTGTCAGATCAAGGAGAATCAGTAACATACAGGCAAAGAGATGAGATTTGTAAAAGAATACAAAAAGAGATCAAACAAGGAAACCTTGCATTTATTTTATGTAGAAATACGATCGGATCAGTGATGTCATATTTCGCATGTTTAAAAAACAGAACAATTCCTCTTTTATTAGATGCCAAAATGGATTATGATATGATTAAGAATTTAATCAAAGAATACGAACCGGATGAATTGTTTTATCCAAAAGATCAGGAAGAATTATGGAGCAAATTTGGACAAAAAGGCATATTTGATGAATATGGGCATTGCATCAGACATCAAAAGAAGCAACAGCCAACAAAAGTTTACAAAGACCTTGCATTATTACTTACAACATCAGGAAGTACTGGAAGTCCCAAACTTGTAAGACAAAGTTATCAAAATATCCAGTCCAATGCAGATTCTATTGCACAGTATCTACATTTAGATGAAAATGAACGTCCGATCACAACACTTCCAATGCATTACACCTATGGATTATCGATCATCAACAGCCATGCACTATGCGGAGCAACAATCCTTCTTACAGAACATGGATTGTTTGAACAGGAATTTTGGGATTTTCTAAAGAAAGAGAGAGCAACATCTTTTGGAGGGGTTCCATATACCTATGAGATGTTAAAACGCTTAAATTTCTTTGAGATGGATCTTCCATCGCTAAAGACAATGACGCAGGCAGGAGGAAAGCTTGCCAAACATCTTCATCAGGAATTTGCCCAGTATGCCAAAGACACAGGTAAAGAATTTATCGTTATGTATGGGCAGACAGAAGCAACGGCGAGAATGAGCTATCTTCCAGCTAAAGATTCTATCAGGAAGGCAGGAAGTATCGGAATTGCGATTCCTGGAGGACGGATTGAGATCGAAGATGGGGAACTTGTCTATTATGGGGAGAACGTAACTCTTGGATATGCTCAGAAAAAAGTAGATCTTAAGAAAGGTGATGAACGCCGAGGAAGGCTTAAGACAGGCGATATGGCAAGAGTTGATGAGGAAGGTTTTTATTATATCATTGGAAGGAAGAAACGTTTCTTAAAAGTCCTTGGAAATCGTGTCAACCTAGATGAAGTAGAGCAGATCTTAAAAGCCAGATATAAAGAATGTGAGCTTGCATGTGCAGGGATTGATGATCATCTTTATATCTATGTGGAAGAAAAAGATGCACCAGACAAAGAAGAGATCATTTCCTTTATTTCAGAAAAAACAGGATTAAATCCAGGCGTATTTGAAGTATTTTGTATCGATCATATTCCAGTCAGCGAATCTGGAAAAATAAAATACAAAGAGTTGGAGGATGTAAAAAATGTCATATGAAATGAAGCTGGAACAAGGCTTATCACAGCAGTTAAATCAGTTTCAGATGCAATCATTAAATATTTTATCATTTGATAATTATGAGCTTGAGAAGTTTTTGCAGGATGAATATGCAGAGAATCCATTGATGGAACATAAAGAATCAGGAAAAGAATTCTTTACACTTCATGGAAATGCTGGAGGATATCAGGATATCGAACAAAGTGATATTGAAGACAAGAAGATCGAAGATCCCGAAGCATTCTTTATGGAACAGCTGAATGCAAAAGATTATACAACGAAAGAGTGGAATGTCATGAAATACATGGCACAATGCCTGGAGGAATCCGGGCTTTTGCTCGTTTCTACAAAAGAGATCAGTCAGAAATTTCAGATGGAAGAAAAAGACTGTGAAAGACTGCTCATTGATCTGAAACAATTAGAACCAGCAGGAGTCTTTGCAGGAAGTTTATCAGAATGTTTACTGCTTCAGCTAGAAAGAGAAGGAATCCTAAATGATGATTTAAGATATATCGTAGAAAACTGTCTGGAAGATATCGCAAAGGGCCACTTATCAACGGTATCAAGAGCACTTGATATCAAGACAGCACAGGTAAGAAAATACATTTTTGAGATCCAGAAATTAAATCCAAGACCATTAAGTGGATACAGTGGAGAAACACAGCAGTATATCATTCCAGATATTTTAATGGAAAAAGACGGCGAGGAATTAAAGATCAGTTTAAATGATGACTGGATCGGTGATTATTCCATCAATGATTACTATGTCAAGATGATGGAACAGGCTGAAGACTCCGAGTTAAAAGAATATTTTAGAAAGAAATATGAGCGATGCCGTTTTATCATTACAAGCATTGAACAAAGAAGAGAGACGATGCTTAAGATCTCAAAAGCAATTCTTGATCGCCAGAGAGATTATTTTATGGATCACAAACCGTTAAAACCAATGACGATGCAAAACATTGCAGATGATATCAATATGCATGTTTCAACAATAAGCCGTGCGGTCAAAGGAAAGTATATTCAGTATCCAGGTGGAACGATCGGAATGAGAGATATTTTCCATAATACACAGACATTTGGAGAGCAAGATACAACAACGGAAGAAATCAAAGAAGAGATCAAAAGGCTTGTAAAAGAAGAAGATAAGAAAAAGCCGTTAAGTGACAGCAAGATTGCAGCATTATTAGAAGAAAAAGATATGAAAATTTCAAGAAGAACAGTAGCAAAATACCGCGCTCAACTTGGAATTGCTGGAACAACGCAGAGAAAAGAAGTTTGAGAATCTAAGATTTCGTATATTAAAAAGAGTGGAATCAAAATATATTTCTTGATTCCACTCTTTTGCTATGTAAGAGATATATGAATAAAGGAAGAAACTTAAGCGTTTTCTTCGCTTGATTCTTTTGTTGTTACTGGATCTTTAAAGTTACCATTTAATAAGATATAAACAACGATACCAATGATCAGTCCCCAGCTGGCACCTTTGATCGCAAGGATCGCAGCCATAACACCGGCAATTCCTCGTTCCATATCAGTCTTGATCATGCCAAGTCCGATCTTGCAGCATACATAACCCTGAACGATCAGTGTCAGAGAAAGTGCAGCAGGAAGGATTGGCTGTACAAAGGATGCAACAGGTACCAATGCAACACAGATAAATGTCATCCAACGGAAAGTACCGATACCACCGAATAAAGAATCCATGGATTCACGGCCTTCTTTGTAACGTTCAGAAACAGCAGCTGTAACAGCAGCCCAGAGTGGACCAGACAGTACAACGTAAGGACAGACAAGCCCTTCAATGAGGTTACGGATCGCACTGATGATATTCGAACGGTTTGCGTTAAAATCAACTTTCTCATCCTGACGAACCTGATCAGCTTCACGGATCAATTCTTCACTGGATACAAAATCACCAAATGCAATGATATAAACAGCAATTGCTGTCGGGATAACAGATATAAATGTTGATAATGTTGGGAATCCAACAGAAAATGGACTTAATGTATGAATGATCTGTCCAATCTCAGGAATTTTGATAATAGAACCAAGCACGAGATTTGGAGCAGGAAGTTCGCCAGAAACAGGTCCGATGATCACGGCAATGATGATCGCAGGCAGCATACCAAAGTTACCAACCATATGCCATAATTTGCTCTTATCCTTCATCTTGCGAAACAGCAGGGAAAATAACATAAAATAAGCAAGCAAAGATCCAATACCAACTGTGATCGGATATTTTCCAAAACGACCTCCAGTCTGAAATTCTCCCATGATCGCTGAGAAACCAGCACCAAGTAAGATACCAGCTTTGATCGCATTTGGAATCAGGCCAATGATCTTACCAGCCATTCCGGAAATACCCATGATCAGGAAGATAAGACCTACGACTAACTGCAGGGCAATCAGTGCCTTAATACGTTCTGGTCCTTGCTGTGATTGTGTTAAGAATGCAGAAACTAACGGTACGGCAGGTGTGATCCACCCCGGTACAACGGGATCTCCAAGTAAGGAATGTAAGTTATAAAGTAATCCGTTGATGATAACCATACTCCATGCGATCTCATAAGGGACCCCTAAGATCTGTTCCAAGATTGGAATTGCCCCAAGACATGTTGCGCACATCAAAATTGCCTGCAGACATTCAGAGATTTCCCAGCGATAATGGATAGAAGGAATCCTTATCTTAAAAATGCCGGCAGGAATATATGGTTGTTCCGTGCCATCTTTTCTTTTTAATGCCATATTTTTCTTCCTCCTTTAAGTAAAATTTTGTAGTAGTGATACCAATATAAAAAGCAAGAAGTGTGCCAACTGTAAAATGTCGAAATATTGTTAAAATATTCTCAAATAGCTTGATTTTTTAATAAAAATGATTAAAATTGAAACGAAGGATGAATCAAAAATGCAACATGTTGCATAAATGATACAAACAAAGTTGCAAAAATGGAGGATGAGTAGCCATGGAGGAAAAAACGATTTTTCGAACACTGGAAGAGACGAAAAAACATTTAGAGATGATCATCGAGAATTCGTTTGATGGAATTTATATCACAGATGGCAATGCCAATACCGTGATGATCAACCATTCTTATGAACAGATCACAGGGCTAAGTAAAAAAGAAGTGTTCGGAAAGAATATGAAGAAACTGGTCAGTGGAGGGATTATTTCTCAGTCAGGTTCTTTAAAAGCGATTGAAGAAAGAAGAACTGTGACCTTAATGCAGGAATTTAAGACTGGAAAGAAAGCAATGATCACAAGTACACCAGTATTTGATGAAGCAGGTCAAGTGGATATGGTCGTTACGAATGTAAGAGATCTCACAGAAATCTATCGACTAAAAGAGAAAGTAGAAGAACAAGAACAGGAAGAAGAAAAATTAAGGAGAAATCTAGAACATGTCCAGCAATGTCTTGTGACAGAAAATATGATCGCACAGGACAAAAATACCTTACAGGCAGTTTTGCTTGCAGGAAAAGTTGCGCCGCTTGATGCAACAGTCATGCTGCTTGGAGAGACTGGTGTTGGAAAAGAAGTGTTTGCAAAACATATTTATCAAAACAGCAGCAGAAAGGATCAGAATTTTATCAAAGTCAACTGTGGTGCAATTCCAGAGAATCTAATTGAGAGTGAATTATTTGGATATGAAAAAGGTGCATTTACAGGTGCCAACAGAAATGGAAAGATGGGATTATTTGAACTTGCAGATAAAGGAACCATTTTTTTAGATGAGATCGGAGAACTTCCATTATCGATGCAGGTTAAACTCTTAAGAGCCATTCAGGAAGGTGAGATTGAAAGAATCGGAGGAACAAAGCCAATATCGATCGATGTCCGTATCATTGCAGCAACGAACCGCAATCTGGAACAGATGATGAAAGAAGGAACATTCAGAGAAGATCTATATTATCGTCTGATGGTATTCCCGATTCAGATTCCGCCACTAAGAGAGCGAAAGGATGATATCGCACCACTTGCAGAATTCTTTTTAAGCCAATTTAATAAAAAATATAATTTTCACAAGAAATTTTCTGAAAGCAGCCTTTGTATTTTAAATGAATACGCATGGCCAGGAAATATCAGAGAATTAAAGAATATTGTTGAAAGAGCGATCATCATAAGCAGCGGTGATGTGATTGATCCTGATGTTTTACCAATCGGTGAGACAAGACAATTAAAAGCAGCCAAAACAATGAGGAAACCAGTGACAGATCTTCAAAGAGAACTGCAGGAGATCGAAGCCGGATATATGGAGGAAGCCTATGAAAAGTATGGAAATGTCAGAGATGCAGCCAAAAGTCTTGGAATGAATGCATCGACATTTGTGAGAAAACGAAAGAAATATCAAGAAGAAGGATAAGGTTTGTATTCCAAAGGAGGGAAAAGAATGATTTATCATTTTGGAGAATACAAAGGCAGAGAATTATTTGAAGAACAAAATTGTTTGAAAATGCACCATGTTAGTTTATTAGAATTAAACCAGAAAGAATCCTGTCAGGCAGTACATGCACATAAGGACAGAGTAGAAATCTTGTATTTGTTGGAAGGAAAAGGATATCACACGATCGGAAAAACTACTTATGAAACGCAGGCAGGCGATCTCTTGATCATAAATGCAGGGACAGCTCATGAGGAAAGAGTCAGAGGAAAGTATCCTTTACGCTACTGTGTATGCGCGGTGACAGATCTTCAAATAAAAGGGATGAAAAAAGATCAGATCATATTGAAAAATCAGAAGCCCGTGATCAAAACAGGAGAAGAGAATACATTTTTCAATCATATATTTCAATTGCTGATCAATGAAACTTTATCATCAGATCCATTAAAAAACGAAATTTGTTCTATGCTGGCACAATCACTTATTATAAAAATCTTGGATTACTATGAAAGAAATAAAGAAGAATGTTTCAAAAATCAGACATCAAAGGCAGAATTAAAAAATGAGATCGTGTTACAGGTACAGGAATACTTAAATCAGAATTTCAAAGAAAAGATCACATTGAAAGATGCAGCACAACGAGTGAATATCAATCCATGTTATTTAGAGAGAATTTTTAAGAAAAATACAGGAACATCGTTTACACAGTACATCATGGACCGAAGACTTGGATATGCACAGAATCTTTTGAGGGATACGAAAAAATCAATCGCACAGATTGCAGAAGAATCGGGGTATGATAATCAAAGTTATTTTAGCCAGTTGTTTAAGAAACGATTTGGATGCACTCCAGGAGCATATCGTAAAAAAATAAAGAAACATTAGGTATAAT
>SKEL01000255.1_pt1 | contig 59924 bp, 54 predicted proteins | sample 4826741 | NCBI WGS metagenome assembly SKEL01 (sample SAMN11008810, study PRJNA524170) | human gut metagenome | biome: Human fecal sample; material: Feces; isolation source: fecal sample from pouch patient p33 | host: Homo sapiens | place: Israel: Tel-Aviv | collected 2016-03-22
TTAATTTTTTCAATGAAATCACACCTTTGTTTTCGAGTTATTACTTATTATAACAAAATCTTATTGAAGAAAAACGTGATTTTAGACAAAGATAAAAAGGATGAATTTTTTAACCAAAAATTAATAAAAATATAACAGAAGATTAACAATTACCCCCAAAAAATATGGTAGTTTGAAATAAAATGGGTAAAAAGAATAGGGAGATGTGTGATGGAATCATTAGATCAGCCAAGTTATTTTTTTAATCGTGAATTAAGCTTATTAGAATTTAATCAACGCGTATTAGAGCAAGGGAAGAATAAAGAAAACCCGCTGCTAGAGCGTGCGAAATTTCTATCGATTGTTAGTTCAAATTTAGATGAATTTTTTATGGTGCGTGTTGCTGGTTTATATGATATTTGCCAGGCAAAAGTTCAGACAGAGGATATGTCTGGTCGAAGTCCAATTGAGCGAATGAAGGAAAGTTTGTTTAAGACTAGAACGATTGTTTCCGAGCTTTATCAGACGTATGATGCATTGTTAGATGAACTCAAAGAGTATGGGATTGAGCTAGTAAAATATGAGGAGTTAGATCAAAAAACAAAAGGATACATGGATTATTATTATCAAAATCAAATTTATCCTGTTTTGACACCGATGGTCATTGATCAAGCCCGTCCCTTTCCACTTATTTTAGATAAGACATTAAATATTGGGTTGTTACTGATGGGAAAACAAGATCATGAGCAAGTTTTTGCTACGATTCAAGTTCCCTCTGTTTTACCGCGAATCGTTCCTGTTCCGACGGAAAAAGGATCGGTCCATATGCTACTTGAAGATTTAATTAAACCAAAACTATCCGAGCTTTTTAGTAGCCATGAGGTCTTACATAGTTGCTGTTATCGAATCACGAAGAATGCAGCGATGCACGTTGATGAAGAAGACGCTGAAGATTTATTAGAAACGATTGAACAATCATTAAAACAACGTAAGTGGGGAGAAGTGATTCGTCTAGAAATTGAATCTTCAGCTCCGCGTGAAATTGTACAAATTCTTGAAGAGGAACTCGAAGTAGAAGACGCTTATGTTTTCCGTGTTCATGGACCAGTAGACTTAACCTTTTTATCTAAATTAGGTAATATTGAAGGTTATAATGAGTTGAAGTTTACACGCATTATACCTAATTCAATTTCTGAATTAAAAGAACGTTCCATCTTTGATGTCTTGCGTGAGAAAGATATATTATTACATCATCCGTTCCAATCCTTTGATCCCATTGTTAAAATGGTCCAACAAGCTGCGGATGATCCAAAGGTTTTAGCGATTAAACAAACGCTTTATCGAGTCAGTGGACATTCGCCAATTGTTGAAGCATTAGCACGTGCGGCTGAGAATGGGAAACAGGTAACAGTGCTAGTCGAGTTAAAAGCCCGTTTTGATGAGGAGAATAATATTCACTGGGCTCGTAAGCTTGAAAAATCGGGCTGCCATGTGATTTATGGTGTTATTGGATTAAAAACACATTGTAAAATTCTTTTAATTGTTCGTAAAGAAAAGGATGGCTTAACTCGTTATGTTCATTTTGGAACAGGTAATTACAATGATGTCACTGCTAATTTTTATACCGATATGGGGATTTTAACATCGAATCACCAAATGGGTGAGGATGCATCGATTCTATTTAATATGTTATCAGGTTATGCTTCAGCAGATAAAATGAAGAAAATTACGATTGCTCCCCATAAGCTTCGTTTAAAATTTGAAGCATTGATTGATCGAGAAATTAAGCATGCTAAAGCAGGGAAAAAGGCACATATCATTGCTAAAATGAATGGCTTATATGATAAACAGATGATTATGAAATTGTATGAAGCTTCCTTGGCTGGCGTTAAGATTGAATTGATCGTTCGAGGCGTTTGTTGTTTGCGTCCACAAATGAAAGACATTAGTGAAAACATCACCGTACGTAGTATTGTTGGACGGTTCTTAGAGCATAGCCGTATTTATTATTTCTATAATGATGGTGAAGAAGAAATTTATATTTCAAGTGCTGACTGGATGTATCGTAATTTAAGTAAACGCGTGGAGACAATGGGAATTGTTGAGGATGAAGGTATTAAAGAAAAAATAAAACAAATCTTAGACATTTATTTAAGTGATAATACAAATGCCTATGAGTTACAGGCAGATGGAGGTTATGTTCCAGTTGAGATTAAGAAAAGAATTGTTAATTCTCAAATGGAGATGCTCCATGTAATGAAAGATGAAGCACCAAAGATTAAAATCTGCGACGTATTAATGCCAATTTTAAAATAACTGAGCAGTCTAAAAGCTAGTTTTAGCTTTGATAATTTAAGTGAAAAGCACCGATTAGATATTAATTTAATCGGTGCTTTTTTTCGTTCTGATTACCTATCTGTAGGAATAAAGTGATAGTAGAGTTAGACGAAATGAGGTGTTTAAGATTGGATTGGTTACATGTTAAAGATTTAGACGAATTAAAAAAATTAGGAAATTTTAAGGAAGTTAGAGCAGAAATCAAAAAGTTTGGTGGCAAAACAATTCATGTTTCTGGTCGGAGTTGGAAGGAGCTATTGGTATCGATTGAAGACTTTCAAAAAGCGATTCAACAATTAAATTTAAGCGAATGTAAAAACCTCGTAGATGAGGCAATGGTTAGTCCATCGAGTGAAAATACCAACCAAACGGTTAGCGAAAGCGGTTATTTTACAACAAAAGCAAGCGAATACATTTTTTACTTAACCGAATTGGATGGCGAAGCGCGAATGAATAAATTAGGAATTACGGCCACACATTTTAGTAGTAAACGAAAGGCTAAAACTTGGCGTGATCATATTTCTAAGGTCATTCATCCTGATGTTTGCAAACATGTTCATGCGAGTGATGCAATGGCTCAACTTAATGATTTGTACAATCAAATGGTTGGGAGGGAATAGCCATTGGGAAGAATGATTTAATTCTTTATCATCCAGGCAAAGATTTGAATTATCCCATTCCAGACATGGATGAAAGAATCTATAAAGGAGTTAAAACACAGTTGAAAAATGCATGGCGTGATGGTGTTTTAGTTGATGAAAAAGGATGGATATGGGTTAAAAAAGAGAAACTTCATACGATTTTACGAACTAGTGTGGATAATGCGAGATATATCGCAATGAAACTACCGAGTGAAGATAAGCAGTACTTTAATGGGGAGCCATATATTAGAGGTTTTCAAGTCGTTGCGCAGTTAGCTAAAGAGATTGAAGAAAATGGAGTAGGAAAAAGAGGATTAGCTCTTATTGCATCAAAAGAATTTTATGAGAGTATTTATATGTGTGATACGGTTGTTCGTCTGAGGTTAGAATACGATAAAGATAAAGCGGTAGCGCGTCGGACATTAAAGAAAAAACGTAAGAAAACTTATAATGTTAAATATGATGAATTAACAGGTGATCCATTAAAGCTGAATTGTGAATTCTCACATATACGTAGTTATGCAATTTATAAACAATATGCTGATGATATAGACAATGGTTTAATGGTTAATAAAATGACACATCGTTTAATTACCGAACGAGGAGTTAATGATGAAAACCAATTACTCGCCCTTTGTCAGGAACAAGGATGGAAAACGGATTGGTATGAAGTGTATATAAATAAGTTTCGTTTTTAAGGGGGCTATCTCAAGTTTGAGACAGCCCTTTTATGCGGGGATTTTTTGTTACCACCTGATAGGAAGTGAATATAGTATTAGTATCAAGGTAGATATTCAAAGAGAGTTGTAAAGATAATTTCCTGACTCATACTGAAGAGTCTTTCATATATTAGAATAGCCGTAAAATTCATAATATAGAGGAGAGATAAATTTTATGGACCCGGAACCGATGAGCTTAGTGTCACAATTTATTTTGATTTTAGTATTAACGTTATTGAATGCATTTTTTGCGTCAGCGGAGATGGCGATTGTATCGGTCAATCGAAATCGAATAAAAATGTTAGCAGATGACGGAAATAAGAAAGCATCCTTACTCGTTGATTTATTAGAAGAACCAAATAAGTTTTTATCAACCATTCAAGTGGGGATTACATTAGCAGGATTTTTTTCAAGTGCTTCAGCAGCTACAGGAATCTCAGAAGTTATTGGTGCTTCCTTATCACAGCTCGGTATACCTTATGCACAATCTATCTCGCTAGTAGTCATTACCATAATCTTATCTTATTTTACACTCGTCTTTGGTGAGCTTGTACCTAAGCGTATTGCTTTACAAAAATCAGAACAGATGGCGATGTTGTCGGTGAGACCGATTGTCTTTGTTTCTAAATTTGCGAAACCTTTCGTTAAACTCTTATCTTTATCGACTAACTTATTACTTCGAGTCATTGGAATGAGCGACACGGATTTAGAAGAAAAAGTATCTCGCGAGGAAATAAAATCACTGGTTGATGCAGGAGAAGAATATGGTGTCATTAATCAAATTGAAAAAGAAATGATTAATAGTATCTTTGATTTTGATGATAAACTTGCTAAAGAGGTTATGACTCCTCGGACTGAAGTTTATATGATTAATAGTAAGCTACCATTATCAATTGAAGAATTATTAGAAGAAAATTATTCACGTATTCCAGTTTATGAAGGCGATATGGACAACATTATTGGAATTTTATATCTTAAAGATTTTTTGCATGAAGCTTATCAAGTTGGATTTGAAAATGTGGATATAAAAAAATTACTTCATCGGCCTTATTTCGTACCTGAGTGTAAAAACATTGATCAACTATTTAAGGAGTTACAAAAATCTAAAAACCATCTTGCTGTATTGATTGATGAGTATGGAGGGTTCTCAGGAATTGTAACGATTGAAGATTTAATTGAAGAAGTGATGGGTGACATTAATGATGAATACGATGACGATGATCCTGTTATTCGAAAAATTGATAATGATACATATATTGTTAACGGATTGATTAGCATAAAAGAACTTAATGATAAATTGCAATTAAATCTTGATGAAGAGACAGAAGACTATGATACATTAGGTGGATTTTTAATTAACCAAATTGACTATATTCCAAGTGAAACAGAAGAGTGCATGGTCGAATATGAAAACCTTGTATTTAAAATCGAATGTGTGAAAGATAAACGAATCGAAATGGTTAAGATTCATATTCAATAAATGATTTTATGAGCGACCACCTCGAAATGAAAAAGAGATGATTTCTGTATTGTGCAGGAGTCATCTCTTTTTAACTAATATTTCTAATTATTGTAAGATAAAATTAAATACAGAGGTAGTGAAAGGACCATTCAATAAACTATTTTGTTGAATATGATAAAACAGGAACTAAGATATATAAGATTATAAGATATGTAACCGTCCCAGTGCATTATCCAAGTAATTGATTTAGTTCAAGAACTTCTAAATAACAATACAATATAAGACTCTTTAGAGGGAGGTTAATAAAAATGAGTTATATTTTTAAAGAAAACTTAGTTTCAAGTAGTAAATATTCAATCAAGTGTCCCTATCCCATGAAACCTAGATATGTTGTCTGTCATAATACTGCAAATGATGCATCAGCAACTAATGAAATCAGCTATATGATTGGTAATAATAATTCAGTTTCTTATCATCTTGCCGTAGATGATACGTATGTTATTCAAGGAATACCATTTAACCGTAATGCTTGGCATGCCGGTGATGGTAGTAGTGGACTTGGTAATCGTTATGGAATTGCCGTTGAAATTTGTTATTCAAAATCAGGGGGGTCTAAATATACCGCTGCAGAAGAAAATGCAGTTTATGTGATGGCACGACTACTATATCAATATGATTTAGGAATTGATGCTTTAAAACAACATGCTGATTTTTCAGCTAAAAATTGTCCACACCGAATTCGAGATGAGGGTCGTTGGAACAGTGTTAAAACAAGAGTAGAAACTGTTTTGCAAGCGATTAAAGAGGGAAGATGTGACCCTAAATTATCTAGTGGAACAACGGTTATCTCACCTCCGTATTCACCTGATGATGAGTCTCCAAGTTTACCAGGATTAAAATTTACAGTAAAAGTGATTTGTAATGAATTAAATATTCGTAAAGAAGCCTCATTCACAAGTCAAGTTGTAGGAACTGTTAAAAAAGGTGATGTTTATACCATTGTAGAAGTATCCAACGGATTAGGACGCTTGAAATCTGGAGCGGGTTGGATTTCAATGGGAACAGAATATGTTGAAAAAGTTAAAATTGACTCCCCAACAGACTCAACCGATAGTTCTTCAAGTTTTACTGTAAAAGTGATTTGTAATGAATTAAATATTCGTAAAGAAGCCTCATTCACAAGTCAAGTTGTAGGAACTGTTAAAAAAGGTGAAGTTTATACCATTGTAGAAGTATCCAATGGATTAGGACGCTTGAAATCTGGAGCGGGTTGGATTTCAATGGGGACAGATTATGTTGAAAAAGTTACAACCACTTCATCTTCCAGTTCATCTGGCTATCAAGTTAAAATTGTGAATTGTTCCGTATTAAATGTTCGATCGGGTGCAGGTACTAGTTACCCTGTCGTTACTACTGTTAAAGCTAACGAAGTTTATACAATTGTTGATGAAAGTAATGGCTTCGGAAAGCTAAAAAGTGGGGCTGGTTGGATCAGTTTATCCTATACAAAAAAAATATAAGTTCAGGAAAGGATTTAACAATCAATCTTTATGAATAACTAATATTTTCGGGGGGAGGTTAACTAATGATGGAACTGCTAGCAGTTGTCGTAGTCGCAATTCTGATAGAATCAGCCGTTGAAACATTCAATACATTATTCAAAAATAATGGGAAATTAAGCTATAAAAAAATCGGAGCAATTATATTAAGTATCGCAGTTTGTGTTTGTGCTAAGTTAGATTTATTTAGTATATTAGGAATAACTATGGTTGTTCCATATGTTGGGGAGATAGTTACTGGGCTAGTTGTGAGTCGTGGTAGTGGCGTCGTCAATTCCCTAATTGAAAAACTTATGCAATTAAGATCTTCAAAATCTACACAAGTATAGCGAAGAAAATAATTAATTTGAAATAAGATGAACAATATAAAGGACCATAGAAAAAGCTAAATTCGCCTTCTTTTATGATCCTTTTATTCTTCTTTAGTTAATTCATGAACTGGAACGGGATTTCCTATTACACTAGTATCATTGATTGCGATATCTAATTTTTCATAACATTCGATTGTTTGCTCGCCCATTTGTTTTGCATTTTCTTCAATGGAGGTATCTAAGTTTAGAAAGAGTGCCTCTCCAACTTTATCCTGAATATAAACTAGTGTTTTTGCGCCATTTACTTAATCATTATCAACAACGACGATTTTAGCGCCTTTTAATGGTCCTCTCATAGCAGTCACTCGTCCAATTTCCCATAATAATCATTAATTTATCTTTAAATCAATTTTTATAATAAGTTCCCATATAGATCCCTTTTCGATTTATCGTTCTTGATTAAAGGTATGATATTGTATGAACGTAATAGAATTTATTATCGCTGTAAATGATAAAAAATAGAATTTTATAAATCGACAAAGTAAAACGCATACAAAACTGAATGGTAAGAATAAATTTAATGTTGTTTTATTCTTGATTTTTTTTAATTAGTTTGCTATTATAGTCCGAACACCATTTGTTAACACTAAATCTTAGTGTCAGTATGTTGTTCAAAATTTAATTTCAGCAGGAGGGGTAACATGTCTAAGATTGCAGCCTTTTTTGATATTGATGGTACGATTTATCGTGAAGGACTTATTACGGAAGTATTCAAGAAAATTATTAAATATGAATTAATCGAAGAGGATGTTTGGCATAACGAAGTGAAACCTGTTTATTTAAAATGGGATCGTCGTGAAGGTGACTATGATGAGTATCTATTGAAGATGGTGGATGCTTATAAACAAGCTATTCTTGGTGTAAGTAAAGAACACATTGATCATGTGGCACAAAAAGTTATCAATCAAAAAGGTGATCGTATTTATACTTTTACACGTGAAAGAATGAAATGGCATAAAGAACAAGGACATATTGTTATTGCAATATCAGGATCTCCAATTGAACTTGTAAGTAAAATGGCTATGAAGTATAAAATGGATGATTTTAGAGGAACAATTTATGAAACAGATGATTCAGGGCGTTATAACGGAAATGTTATTCCGATGTGGGATGCTGTTAGTAAACAAAAAGCACTTCGTGAGTTAGTTGAAAAGTATGATATTGATTTAAGTCAAAGCTACGCCTATGGAGATACGACAGGGGATTTAACAATGTTCCATCATGTTGGAACACCATATGCGATTAATCCAACAAAAGAATTAATGATGAAGCTAATGGAAGATCCTGAATTAAAGGAAAAAATTAATGTGATTGTTGAGCGTAAGGATGTTAAATATAAATTAGATTTAGATCATATCGAATTAATTTAATGAGCGATGAATAGGGGAATGACGATGATTAAACATGTGATTTGGGATTTTGATGGTACATTATTTGATTCTTATCCGGGAATGGTCAACGCCTTTTTAAGAGCATTAAAAAAGTATGGAATTGAAGCTAAGTATGATGAGGTTTTAAAGCTATTTTTGAATTCTGAAAAAACAGCCGTTCAATATTATCAAAAACGGTTTTTATTAGGTGAAGAATTAATTGAGGTATATCAAGATGAAAAAAGTCACATTGATTTATCAAGCATGTTACCATTTCCATATGCTAAAGAGGTTTGTCAAAGAATTAAAGAGGCGAGAAGATATAATTACATTTTAACGCATCGGGGGAGTACTACTTATGATATTTTAAGGAAGAATGGAATGGTCGAGTTATTCACAGAAATCGTGACAAAAGACAATCAATTTGCGCGAAAACCAGATCCTGAAGCGATATATTACTTACTAGACAAGTATCAGATTGATCTAAAGGAAGCGATGATTGTTGGAGATAGAGAAATTGAAATTCTTCTAGGACAAAAGGCCAAGGTTAAAACTTGTTTTTATGAAAGTGGAAATAGGGAACCTGAATTACAAGCAGATTATCGTGTGAAATCTCTTGAAGAAGTACTAGACATTATGAATATTAAAAACTAAACAAAAGCTAGTTACTTATCAGGGGAACTAGCTTTTGTTCTTAATGACTAAAGAATGGATGTTATGATAAAATAGAAAGAATGATAAATTGAAATGGATGGAGATTTATGGCGAGTATTAAAGATGTTGCGAGACGGGCTGGAGTGGCTCCAAGTACGGTCTCACTCGTATTGAATAATACAGGATATGTATCTGAAAAAACACGAGAAAAAGTAGAAAAAGCAATGAAAGAGTTAGATTATATGCCCAATGAATTGGCACGTAATTTATATAGAAATAAAACGAATATTATAGGAATCATTATTCCACATATTGATCATCCTTTTTTTAGTACATTTGTAAAATATACCGAAAAGTTTTTATATGAGTTAGGATATAAAACAATGATCTGTGGAACGGTAAATCGTGATCATGTAGAGAAAGAATTTTTAGAGTTATTACGCAGACAGGTAATGGATGGGATTATTATGGGGGCTCACACTTTAGATGTTGAAGAGTATCAAAAAATTAATCGACCTTTAGTAGCGATTGACCGTTATATTGATGCTAATATTCCGATTATTTCTTCTGATCACCATAAAGGTGGGGTGTTAGCTGCGAATAAACTCATCAGTAATGGTTGTAAAAAAGTGGTTCAAATTAAAGGGGCAACCATTGTTAATACACCAGCCCACGAATATCATCAATCATTTAGAGATATTTTAGAGAAAGCTTCCATTGAAGTTCATGATATTGAAATGGGAATTAATTGTTTTGAACCTGATGATTTTAAGAAGGTAGCAGATGAATTATTTAGTCAATATCCTGATGTTGATGCTATTTTAGGTGCTGATTTAGCTATTTTAGCTTGTTTGCAAAAAGCAAGGCAATTAGGTTATGAGGTGCCAGGAAATCTAAAATTGATTGCTTATGATGGAACTTATATGACGACAATGAATGAGACGATTATGACGTCTGTTGTTCAGCCAATTGAACAATTAGCACAAGAGGCAGCTAATGCGATTGTTAGTTTAATAGATGGAAAAGTGATTGAAAAACAACATCTTATATTAGATGTGGAGCTGCGAGAAGGACAGACAACCATTTAAAAGAATCGAAGGGGAACTGATATCAAAAATATGAGTTCCCTTTTCAGAGCAAAAAAAAATGTTTACAAATTTTGGTGGGTAACGCTTGCAAAAAATGTAAGCGTATAGTATGATAGTAGTATCGAACGGGTTTGATAATTTTTTCAACAGTATCGAACGGGTTTGATAATTTTTTCAACAGTATCGAACGGGTTCGATAGAAGGGGGAGCTATGAAATTTAATTCAGGGCAATATAATTGCTTAGAGATATTTGTAAAAAGTATTCAGGAAGAACAGGGCGAAGTAAGTTTAACTAATCTTAGTACTTCTGAATCATCAACAATTAAATCAGGAATCTTTAATTATAAGTTGGTAAAGTTTAATCTTGAAAAAGAGACAGAATATCAACTGAGCCTTTTAAATGCAAAAAGTTCAATTGCTTATCTAAGTGGACACGAAAATATTTTGGATACGGGTGTTAAATTTATTGAAGTAAAAAATAACGAGATGTTAGAAATTAAAGATGAACTAGCGAGTTGGTACGATACACCTTATCGTGAGCAATATCATTTTGGACCGTATAAAAACTGGATTAATGATCCGAATGGACTTTGTTTTTATAAAGGATACTATCATTTGTTTTATCAAGCTAATCCTCATTCTCAAGAATGGAGCCATATGCATTGGGGACATGCAGTTAGTAAAGATTTAATTCACTGGACTCATTTACCTTATGTTTTATTTCCACAAGATGAAATCTTAGAATCGAATGAATTAAAAGGGGGAGCATTCTCGGGAAGTGCTGTGGCGTTAGATAATCGAATTCAATTTTATTTAACACGACATATAGGTCCTTTAGAAGACTGTGACGAAACCAATCAATATCAAACTATGGTATCATCAGTAGATGGGGTCACATTTGAAGAAGAAAAAATTATTATTGAAAAACCAGGGAGTCCTTTTTCATTTAATTTCCGAGATCCAAAAGTCTTTTATCATGATGAGAAATGGAAAATGGTCCTTGGAACTCAGATTAATGATATCCCAGCGATTGTCATGTATGAATCAGATGATATGGAGAATTTCATTTATACCGGTGAGGTGCTGACAGAATCTAAAGAGGGTGTTTATACCATTGAATGTCCTGATTTATTTGAATTAAATCATCAATTTGTCGCCGTTGCCGCCTACATGTTCTATACAGACGAGTATCAACGTATTCAACCGACGATGTATTACATAGGAGATTTAAAGGGACATCGATTAGACGTCCATAATAAAGGACTGTTTGATTTTGGAAGTAACTTCTACGCAGTTCAAACATTTGAGCATGAAAATCGACGAATTGCAATTGGTTGGGTATCAGACTTTTATCATGAGCATGTTATCGAAGAGAATGGTGCTTATGGAAGTATGGCTTTGCCAAGAGAACTTCAGGTTATTAATCAACATCTGTATATGAAACCAGTTAAAGAAGTTTATGACTTAAAAGACAAGCTTCTTTATAAGGGATCAAAAGAAAATGTGTTATTAAATTCGATTGAAGGCAATACTTATTATGCAAAAATTAAAATTAACGGAGATAGTGATTTTTATTTTATACTTGGTAGAAGTCAGCAAGGATCAATCCGATTACAACGCAAGAATCAAATTACGTCTATTGAAACAGAAGGGGTGAAATCCAGTCATGCAAGCTTTGTTACTGATGTTTTAGACGTGAAAAGCTTAGAGGTTTTTGTGGATCGTCGTGTGGTTGAGGTCTTTATTAATGAGGGAGAGGCTGCAGGAACGAAGTTATTTTATACAGAAAGAAAAGATGGAATTTTTGAAGCAGTATTTGCTGATGTGGATGCAGTTGAAGAAATCAGCGTTTATACAATGAAATCAATTTGGTAGAGGGGGATTAAAAGATGAGTGTTAGTGTAAAAATGGTTGGAGGTAATGTAAAACAAGCAGGTTTAAGTTTAACCTCAAAACTAGCATATGGGTGTGGAGATGCCGGATGTAATGTGGTTTGGGGGGCAATGAGTGCATGGTTAATGTATTATTATACAAATGTTGCGCATGTCAGTGCTTTATCAATTGGGACTATTATGTTAATTTCACGATTTATTGATGGAATTACAGATATTATTATGGGATTAATTGTGGATAATACGAAATCAAAACATGGGAAAGCACGGCCTTGGTTATTAAGAATGGCCATTCCATTTGCCATTGCAACAGTTGCGATGTTCTCAGTTCCAGATTTCGATACGAAGACAAAGCTTGTGTATATCTTTGTAACCTATAATTTAGTCAATACGTTCTATACAGGGATTAACGTTCCTTACGGAGCTTTAAGTTCATTGATGACACAAGATCAATATGAACGTTCATTATTAAATATCTTCCGTGTTGTATTTGCCCAAATTGCTAACTTTATCGTGGCTGCAACAACAATGCCATTAATTCAGGCATTAGGTGGAACAAGTAGAGCTTGGTCAATGACGTATGCTATTTTTACAGGGGTTGCCGTTATTTTATTTATCATCAATTTCTTAGGAACTAAGGAAGTTGTTGGAGAAGAGGCCTCTAAACGTGAAACAGTTCCAGTTAAAATCGGATTAAAAGCATTAATTCGAAATAAATACTGGATTATTGTAACAACGCTTGGAGCTTTTACAAGTATCTTTTCTGCTTTAATGATCAGTGTAAACACTTATTACAGCCAATATATTTTAAATAATGTAAACTTAGCTTCTATTTTAAATTCAGCCTATATGATTCCAATGGTCATTACACTATTATGTATTGCCCCAATTGTTAAACGCATTGGAAAACGATACACAAATGTACTTGGTTGGAGTATTATTTTAGTTAGTTATTTAGTCTTACTAATTAATCCAACTCATACAATGATGGTTATTGGAACATCTTTATTACGTGGAGCAGGATTTGCTTGTGTGATGGGAGTACAATTTGCCTTTATTGCAGATACTGTTGAATATGGACAATGGAAGTCAAATGTGAGAACAGAAGGGTTAATTTTTAGTGCGCAAAGTTTCGGAGGGAAATTTGGTGCTGGAATCGGAAGTGCATTAGTTGGGGGAGTTTTAGCAATGGGTGCATATGATGGTTCGTTATCAGTTCAACCAGATACAGCCATCACAGCGATTAAAGTTTTATATTTGGGGCTTCCAATTGTCGTTATATTTATTCAATTACTACTTATGATTCCTTATCGATTAGATAAAGAATATCCACAAATTATTGCTGATTTAAAACAACGAGCAGAGGTAAATTAACTAGTTACAAGAATAGAGATTAATAATTATACTGTAAGCGGGTAATATAAACCTGTCTATTTTGACTTCCAACTTTAAGCTAAAATGAAGCTATCAAAGAAAAGGAGGTGAATTTTTTTTATGAAAGAAAATCCAATCATTGTTCCTGTTCAGTTAAATCAACCTTCATCTAATCAGCGCTATACCGATACCCCTTCATGTTACTTCAAAATAAACGGTGCTGAAGCGACGTTTTATAACGGAGTTGATAAACATATCTTACATGCCGTTTTAGCGGAGATGTCTAAACATGCTCGTTAATTTCTCGAATGTTCAAAACATATTCATTCCCTACCAGTGGAGGACACATTTACTTCGTAAATGGTAGGTGACCCATCGTTTGTGGTCAAACAGATATGCGCTGTGGCATTGATGGCTTGGTAGGTATCATTACAGACAAGTATAATCTTGATTTATTTAACGATGCCCTTTTCCTATTTTGCGGTCGAAAAAAAGACCGATTCAAAGCCCTAAAATGTACCCTAGAGAGTAGACAAATAAAAAAAGTCTACCCTCTAGGGTCTTTTTGGTATAATATAAACTATTAGATTTTGGGAGGATTTCAGATGAGCAAGAAGTTATTTACACCGCAAGAGATTGAACAACTCAAACAAAACGAATATGTTAAGTCAGTGTCTGAAAAAGGGATTACTTATACGAAAGAATTTAAGGAAAACTTTATTACGATGAGTGAGAAAGGAAAGTTTCCACGAGAGATATTCGAATACTATGGATTTAATGTTGAGATGCTTGGTATGCAGGGTGTAAATTCTGCAGCTAAACGTTGGAAACAAGCCTTTAAAACTCAGGGGCCATTAGGATTGGATGATAGTCGTACCACGAATTCTGGAAGACCTCTAAAGCGAGAGTTAACGATAGAAGAACAGTTGTTACGTACGCAAGCTGAATTAGAAGTTTTAAAGATTGAGAACGAATTATTAAAAAAGTTGAGACTCATGAGAAAAATGCTGGAATAGTCTCTAAAGAAGTAAGGTTTCAAATGATTCATCAAGTGGTGAGTCAGAAATCAACTAAATTTAACTCTTTAATTTCTCATTTATGCGATAGTCTTGGTGTTTCAAGATCAGGTTATTATCGTTATTTTTCGTCATGCGCTGAAGAAGCACGTTTAAAGCGACTAAAAGAGGAACAACAACGTTTAGAATTTATTCAACAGGCTATTCATTTCAAGGGACGAAAGAACAAGGGAATTCGCCAAGTAGCGATGACTCTTAAAGGAGAATTCAACATCTCCTTTAACCTAAAATCTATTCATCGAATCATGAAAAAATATGGATTATTGAGTAAAGTTCGTCGCAGGAATCCCTATCGTAAACTCGCTAAAGCTACGCAAGCACATCGCATCTGTCCAAATCTTGTTAACCGTAACTTTAGGCAATCACAACCCTACAAAGTTCTATTAACCGATATCACTTATTTAAAATATGGGAAGGGTCAGACTGCTTATCTCTCTACCATTTTAGATAGTGCAACGAATGAAGTTTTAGCCTTTCAATTAAGTGATAATTTAAAGATAGATTTTGTTCTCCAAACACTGAACCAACTTCAAGAAAATCCGACTGTCCAATTAACGAAAGAAACGATCATTCACTCTGATCAGGGAGTGCACTATACTAGTCCGCAATTTTCGAATCAATTAAAGGAATTAGGAATTCAACAATCGATGTCTAGAAAGGATAATTGTTGGGATAACGCTCCACAAGAATCATTTTTTGGGCATTTAAAAGATGAAGCAGCTATTACGAATCAAATGACATTTGATGATTTATTCATCGAAATTGAAGATTATATGGATTACCATAACAACTTTAGATATCAATGGAATTTAAATAAGCTGACTCCTGCAGGGTACAGAAATCAGCTTCAAGTTGCTTAGGTTTTTTTTTCTTTGTCCTTGATAAAGGGTACAGATTAAACAATCATTGGGTTTTCTTTCATAAAAAAATTGACCTCCTTTTCTTTGATAGCTTCATTTTAGCCCAAAGTTGGAGGTCAAAATAGACAGGTTTATATTACCCGCTTACCCTAAAAATACGTTAGTAACAATAGTATTAGATTCATTTAATTTATTAGCTAAATTTTCACAAGTTGTACGTAGAAAAATAGGATCTTGAAGAAGCATCGTTCGATATTTTTCAAGAGAAATACCGATGCACTTTCCATCAGAGATTGCTTCAACATTAGCAATAGCTTCTTTTCCCCATAGCGAAACAGAATCTCCCAGTGTTTCATATCCATCACAAAAAGAGAGGAGCGTAATATTACCAGAAGGTGTGTAGGAGTATACTCTTGCTTTACCTTCAATAATAAAGTATAAGTAATCAGAATAAAATCCTTGTCGAATTATAAAATCTCCTTTTTCAAATGAAAAGAGTTCAAAGTATGGCAATAGCTCACTTGAAAATCGTTGACTAATGTTGCTGTCATTGATTGAGGTTATTAGCAAATCCAAATTATTTATCTTCTTCATATTAGAAATCCCCACATTATCACTGTCATTATATTTTTAAATAGAACTGAACATGTTTTATTTCAATCTATATATAAACAGAAAAGTATTTTACAATTTTATAACAGGCCTGGGTGTAAAGCCGCTTTAATACTAAGACAGACTATAGTCCAGGGGTCACCTACCATTTTCGAAGAAAATGTATCTACCACTAGTAGGGCTTAAAAGTTTTCCGCTATGAAAAACTTATCTGGACTTATATATATAAATAGCGAAATCTATTTCACATTTTAAGAAACAGGCTGATTTGATTAGTCTTTTTGGTAGAAAGGCTAATTATAGTAGCGCTAAAAGTTTTTCCGCTATGAAAAACTTATCGCTACTTATATATATGCTTTTAGGCCTTTAATATTAAGACATCTTAACCTATTTATAAGATAAGTTTATAATTCATAGCACTATTTGACAACACTTAAATGATATTTTGTAGGAATAAGAAGAATTATCTCTACATAGAGAAGGAGATAATAATTAATTGTGAATAATAATGACTTCAAATGGTTCAAGTGAAAATTCCTGGTGAATGTCTTTTTCACCATCAATAACGTGGTAAGTGGTTGGAAAAGGTGAAACAGTTACTGTATGACGGGTAAAGTTTTGGATAAATAAATAGCCGTTACGATCAGTAACGATGACTCCTTCTGGAAGAGTGAGATCAAGTGGACGATGAATATTTGTTTCTTTTAAAAGCTGTGCATAAAATTCATCATAGAAGTTATCTTCAAATTTAGTAGCAATATAGTAAGCTTGGCCTTGTCCAAATGAATTAACGGTTAAGGCAGGTTGATTCGCGTAGAAATCTTCGTTATAAGTCATGAGTGTTTTTGCTGTACTTGGAATGATTAAATCACATAATTCTGAGCATGTATAAGCTTCTTCTTTTGTTAACCATGATGAGGTTGTAGCTGAAGCGCTATTTGTTTCACCATCAAATAATCCATCAATTTCTTCACTGCGAATTCCTAGAACGTCCATTAAACCGTGAGGCGTTCCTTCTAAGTAACAAAGATCGGTTTCATTTACGATTCCTGACCAATAGGTCGTGATTAATGTTCCACCTGCTTCAACGAATGCCTTTATTTTTTGTTCAAATCCGTTGCGAAGTAAATACATCATTGGAGCAACTAATACTTTGTATTTTGAAATATCGCAGCTCATATCAACAAAATCAGTTGGAATCCCCATTTTCCAAAAGGCTTTGTAATGCTGTTGAACGGTTTCCTTATAATGCATCCCAATGTTACGAGGTCCTTGCATGTCATCAATGGCCCAACGATTTTCCCAATCAAATAGGATAGCGACTTGTGCTTGATTACATGTTTTTGTTAATGGTGTTAATCCTTCTAAGCGTTGACCCAGTTCAGACACTTCACGGAAAACGCGTGTATCGGATTTTCCATAATGATCAATAACAGCACCATGGAATTTTTCAGAAGCTCCACGACTTTTACGCCATTGGAAGTATTGAACTGAATTTGATCCATGAGCGACAGCCTGCATTGAAGAAAGCATATGCATCCCTGGTTTTTTGAGTTTAGCAACGTTTTGCCAGTTTGTCATACTTGGTGTGCTTTCCATTAATAAGAAGGGTTCATTTTTAATAGAACGCATGATATCATGCATCATCGCTGTATCACAACTAATTTCTAAATCAGTAGTTCCAGCTTTATGCCAAACTGGGTAAGAGTCCCAAGAAACAATATCGATTAAATCTTTGGTGTCAAAGTAGTTGATCCCATAGAAGTAGTACATCATGTTAATGGTGACTGGTAGTTCTGGGTTATATGATTTAACACTATCTTTTTCCCATTTCACGAAATCAAGTGTTTGGTGGCTAACAAATCGGTACCAATCTAAGTTTAATCCATGTAACATCATTTCTCCGTGCGGAGCGGGACTTTCGATTTGATCCCAAGAAGTATAACGGTGACTCCAAAAAGTTGTCCACCATGCATCATTGAGAGCATCAAGTGTTTGATATTTTTCTTTTAACCAATTGCGGAAAGCTTCCTGACAAAGTGGACAGTGGCACTCGCCTCCATATTCATTGGAAAGATGCCAAAGAAGTACCCCTGGATGATTCGCAAAACGTTTAGCTAATTCACCATTAATCTGAGCCACTTTTTCACGATAAGCAGGTGACGTGTAGCAGTGATTATGACGAAGTCCGAATAAGTTACGGACACGATTTTTTTCCACACGTAACACTTCAGGATACTTTTTGGCTAACCAGTGTGGACGAGCCCCACTTGGTGTTGAAAGAAATGTATAAATTCCATTATTGTATAAATTATTAATCACTGATTCTAGCCATTCAAATTGATAATTGCCTTCTTCTGGTTCTAGCATCGACCAAGAGAACATCCCCATACTCACCACATTACAGTGAGCCTCTTTCATTAATTCAATATCTCGGGCTAAAATATCTGGACGATCTAGCCATTGTTCAGGATTGTAATCGGCTCCATGTAATAAATCAGCAATGCGTAATTTGTTTGCCTCCATTTTTTAAATCCCCCTCGTATATAAAAAATACACTTTCATCTTAACAGATGAAAGCGATTAAATAAAGTAATTATTAGTAAAAATTTCTAATTATTTTACTGATTCAATCATATCTTGTATAAAGTGTTTTTGTATTAAGAAGGAAATTAAGATAGTGGATATAGTTATTTCTATCATGGAAACTTTTAAATCTTTAAAAACTGTAAGTGATATATCTCCTTCGAAAACTCCAGGTCAGTTGTCCCTAGTCATGAAGAGCAGTCAGAGATGGCCTATTGAAGGTGAGAATCTAAAGAGACATTTAGGAGAATTAATGACTTACATTATGTAATAACTAAGCTTTACGATGATAAAGTTATGAAAAGCGGGAGAATGCTGATGACCTTAGTCAGGTGAAGTTCAACTTTAAAACATAGTTTATAGGAATTTATCCATTAATATTTTGTATTTCTTTTTCAATTATTTGGTATACTTGAAACAGTAGAAAATATAAGAAGGGGAGTAATAGTATGCAGGATTTAAAGCAAGTCTTATATTCCGAGATTGAAGACTTTCGCCAAGTGGGTCATCAGTTTTTAAATGGTGAAATTAATATGATGAAATTTAAACATGTTTCTGGTGGATTAGGAGTGTATGCGCATCGTGATAAAAAAGAATTAATGATTCGTTTACGTATTCCATCAGGTGTTTTAACATTAGAAAATATGAAACTTGTAGGTGATTTAGCGAAAAAATATGGTCTTGAACGGATTCATTTAACAACACGTCAGGCTATTCAATTACATGGATTATCAATCGATGAGGTCTGTGATTTAATGAAAGAGGCTTTAGATCATGATTTGTATACACGTGGAGCAGGTGGAAATTTTCCACGAAATGTTGCAATTTCACCTTTATCAGGAGTTGATCCTAATGAAGCATTTGATGTGACACCTTATGCTTTAGCAACAGGGGATTATTTCTTAAAAGATATTTATAAGTACAAGTTACCACGAAAATTAAAAGTTTCTTTTTCATGTAGTAATGCTGATGAAGCACATTGTACCGTACAGGATCTAGGATTCTTAGCAGTAACAAAAAACGGTGAAGAATATTTCCAAGTTTATTTAGGGGGAGGGCTTGGTCAAAATCCGCGTCTTGCCATTAAATATGAACCATTAATTAAACCAAATGAAGTATTATACTATGTGGAAGCAATGGTTCAACTGTTTATGGCAGAAGGAGATTATGAAAATCGTAATAAAGCACGTGTTCGTTATATTGTTGAACGATTAGGAGAAGAAGCCACGTTAGAAGCTTATCAAAAACATGTCGATGAGGTTAAATCTAAAGGTGGTTTAGATTTAATCGATCTCCCAAAAACGATAATTAATAAGACAGCACAACCTCAACCGCTAGAAGATAAACGTATATTTGTTCAAAAGCAATCGGGGTTATACAGTGTTTATTTACATCCAGTTGGAGGTCAGCTGGAACTTAATGATTTTATAAAATTAATTGAATTCGTTGAATCAGTAGAAGGGGTAGACGTCCGCTTAGCGATGGAAGAAGGAATATATTTTAGAAACTTAAGTGCTGAAGAAGCTAAACAGTTATTACAGATAACCGATTCAATGAGTGGAAAAACAAAGCTTGAACAAAGTGTTTCTTGTATTGGGGCCCCAACTTGTCAAATTGGTTTATGTAATAGTCAAGGAACATTACGTCAAATTTTACAACACTTTAAATTTAAGAATTATAATCAGGATGTATTACCGCGAGTTTATCTTTCTGGATGTCAAAATTCATGTGGAGTGCATCAAATTGGCGCCCTTGGATTTACAGGTAAAAAGAAAAAAGTTGATGGAGCTGTAGCGGAGTGTTTCACATTTAGTGTGGGTGGAAAATTTGGTGCTGACAAGACTCAACTAGGTCATAGTTATGGTGAGATGGTTTCAACGAAAATTCCTGAATTCTTATATGAGTTAGCTCAAGCAGTAGAGAAATCTAATCTTGATTTTGAACGTTATATTGTTGAAGAAGAAGCAGTATTTAATGCGCTCGTTGAGAAGTATATAGTTTAAATGAGAAAACGCTAAGTATTAAGCATAACGTTTTGATTTTTTGCTAATGGTATGGTTGAAGAATTATTAGATTTATAAAAATATTGACTTATCAATGAAGACTGAAAAAGCTCAGGAATGGATTTTCCTGAGCTTTTTCAGTCTTCATATTGTGCACGTAGCCGGAGGAAGACATAAATTAAATAAATACTTTGTGCGATTCCAATAAGGATGGCTATAAAAGCAAAGATTGGGATGAGATACGTTAGGCAATTAGCTGCAAAACTAGTAATGGCTAAAACCAAATAAGTGTCAACATATTGTCTTGTTTGTTTTGATGGATGCCAGATATATTCAGCTTTTAATAATGAATAGTACATATAAATACTAGCTAAAGAAGCAATGAGTGTTAAGCATACTAATGCACTAGAATTGTTTAGAGATTGATTACTAAATAGAAAAGGTTGGATCAGTGCATAAATTCCTAGCGCAATCCCTAAATACTTGGCTTGGATAAATTCTTGAATGGGACGCTGTCTCTCTCCTTCTATAACCCCAAGTACAATGAGTAAGTAACCGATTGAATCATGAAGTAAGTCAATTTCATTGATTGTAATACTTAAAAAGATAAAGAAAAAACCAACAATAATATACGTATAGGCTCTTCTCATTTAATCCCCTCCATTGGTTTCTATTATTATAACACAGATAATGGAAATTACAGTAATGCATTTTTTTGAACATAATGAATCAATGGTAGGATAAATTGACGATTTGTTTCATCAACTAGGTGATTGAAACTATTTAAAATTCGTTGTTCTTCATCCGTGAGTGATTGATGTTTTTTAATTTGAGCCTTCAATCCTCGCATTAAAAACTTATCTAACAACGTTAGATGTTGATAATCGAGTTTCCCTGGAAAGTAAAAAACTTCATCATCTTCAATGTTATTTTGTTTTTTTATGACTTGGATATATTCCTCACTTGGATCTTTTAATCCAACAGCAAAAATAAGAAATAATTTTGGTGGGTATAGCATCATAGTGTTTAGCATTTGATTATATTGATGAAGTTTGCCTATATAAAGTGGTGCTCCGAAAATGACTGTATCATAGTAGATTAGTTCATAAGATTTAACTTCAGAAATTTTTTTCAAATCAGCTTTTAATTCCTTTGCAATCCAGTTAGCATAGAGTTCTGTTGTTCCATATTTTGAACTATAAATCACGATTGTTGATGACATACTGCTCCCCCTTAAATCTGTCCTATTATAATGTATTCATTCCCTGTGAAAAATAGAAAAAATTGATGATTTTTAAATTCTTAAAGTAAATTAATTGCAATATTATGAACGCTTTTTGGGTAAAAAATTAGGTAATCATCATAGGTTAAATAGGAGGGGGGATTTTTTTGTTACAAATTGTGACTAAGGTAAAGATTCATGAGACGAGAAGAGTAGGAATATTACTGGCGTTTGTAGGTGGATTTCTAGATGTGCATACATATTTACTTCGTGGAGGAGTTTTTGCGAATGCTCAAACAGGAAATATGGTTTTATTGATGCTACAGATTTCAGAAGGTCAATGGATGAAGGCTTTGTATTATATCGTTCCGATTATAGCTTTCTTTAGTGGCGTAGTGGTGACAGAGTTTGTTAAATTACATGAACGGTGGCATGAATACGTGCTAATCATTGAGATTGGTTTATTATTTTTAATTGGCTTTTATCCTGTTACTTTTCCAGCCATGATTGTTAATATTACGATTTCATTTATTTGCGCCATGCAAATTAGTAGTTTTAGAAAACTAAGGGGAGCTGCTTATGTAACAACTGTTTGTACAGGGAATTTACGCTCAGCAGCTGAACAGTTAACTTTGTTTTATATTCGGCGCGATGAAGAAGCAAAGAAAAAGTGTTTAAATTATTTCATTATTATCTTTTCATTTTCTCTAGGGGCCTTAATTGGAGCTCTTCTAATTAAATGTCTAGAAATTTATGCGATTTGGATTTGTTGCTTTATCTTGATTGTCGTCGTTGTTCTTTTATTAAGGGAAAATTAAAAAGCTCGTCAGAACAGTGATTTCTGACGAGCTTTTTAATTTATGTTTCATGTATTTTTATTAATAACGATATGCGTTGATAAGCTTATAAAAAACATACACAATAAAAAAATAGAAACACAAATTAAGAATTGCAAATAAGGAAAAGGCAAGCGTGCTGAAATAAGAAATAAAATATAGGCCGAGAAGTCCAATACTCAATAAAAGCTCAGCTTGTTGATAAGTTTGGACTTCAAGCGATTCAGAAGCCTCTCCTTCTGATTTAATGATAAGATAAAAAATTGCTAATTGCGTTATGAGAATTAATGTCATGAATCCAATAGATAATAGTGTATTTGACATAATGGCACGTGCGACTCCCACTTTTAATAGTTCGAAAATTAAAAGTCCAATGGTTAACTGGCTGGCAATCAATAATGATGGAGATTCACGTTGTTGAAGAATTAAAAGCATCCCTAAAATCATTAGCCCATATCCTGCTATATGAATAATAAGATCGAGAGCTATAATTCCCAGTGAAAAAAACATTAAGATTGTGCCAATTAGTAAGTAAAGATACGCTTTTTTCATTATTAACACCCCCTAAAATCGTGTTACTTCATAATGGACATTTTTGTGAAATTTTACTCACTCGTGATGATCATATTTGGATAAATTTTTAGTAAACGTTCATCAGGGTAATGATAATCAAGGAAGGTGTCAAGTTGAGTCGTTGCTGGAACATCATGACGACGTTCGGCCTGCCGTTCAAGGGCAAGGGCTGATATAGCACTGTCAAAAATAATAAATATAAGAAGAAATATAGCGAGTAGATGACCAATTTTCTTTGGAATTTTTCTAATTTCTATGAGGAGATAAGGATACATCCATTTCATCCAAGCGAGAGATAATAGTCCCCAAAAGCAAGAATAGAGTAAATTGACTCGCCCATTAAAATTAAATAGAAAATGACTATAATCCCAGGATACAGTTCCGAACCATAGCTCTTGAAAATAGCTACAAATATATTCAAATACGGTGCCAATTATAAACCCAAAGAAAAAAATAGTCTTATCTTTTTTATGCTGTAAAGGATTTAAGCCAATCGTCATAAGTAAAGCCCCAAACCCATAGATGAGATTAAAGGGTCCATAAATGAGTCCGCTACGATTTTCATAATAACCACGAGTTAAGACACACCATATACTTTCGATTACAACACCTAAAAAACATCCGATGAAAAAAATCCAAAAAAGCTCATAAAATAACTGGCCGAGATGTTTTTTACTCATCATGTTGCTCCTCCTCCAAACTCATAATAGTCTATCTCTTATTAATCTATACAAAAGCTGGGAAACAGTACCTATTAAGAAGGGAAATAATAATAGATAATTTAGAAACACTAAAGAAGAGATATCGGTCGATATCTACTAAAGATAAGGAAGGTGAGTAAAACGGTGCAGACAGTTTATCAATATTACAGTCAAGGTCAGTGGAAAAGCAGTGAGTCCGGTGAAACCATTGCTATTGTATCCCCTTACTTAAAAACATCCATTGGTTCAGTACAAGCTTTAACGCAGGATGAAGTAAATCAATGTATTCAGAGTGCTAAAGCAGCTCAACCTGATTGGAGCTTAATGAGTATTTATGATCGAGCTCATTATTTACATGCGTGGGCAGATGGGTTATTGAAAATGAAAGAAGAATTGGCAACCATCATGATGAAAGAAGTTGGGAAAGCTTATCAAGATGCGATTAAAGAGGTAGAAAGAACAGCCGATTTAATTCATTATACAGTGGAAGAGGCGATTCACTTAAGTGGAGAAAGTTTAAATGGTGAACATTTCCCTGGTGGCAGTCGTTCCAAACTTGCTGTCATTGAGCGTGTTCCACTCGGAGTTGTTCTTGCGATTTCGCCTTTTAACTATCCTGTGAATCTTGCTGCCGCCAAATTAGCACCGGCGCTTATTACAGGGAATACAGTCATTTTTAAACCGGCAACACAAGGTTCTATTAGTGGAACAAAAATGATTGAGGCTTTAGCGAAAACAAATCTTCCTGCGGGTGTTTTAAATTTAGTAACAGGAAAAGGCTCTGTGATTGGAGATTATCTCATTGAACATGATGATATTGCTTTAGTAACCTTTACAGGAGGAACGAGTACAGGAGAACGTATCGCACAAAAAGCGAAGATGATTCCGCTTGTCATGGAGCTCGGTGGAAAAGATCCGGCCATCATTTGTGAAGATGCTAATTTAGAACTTGCTGCCAAACAAATTGTTTCAGGAGCCTACTCGTATTCAGGTCAGCGCTGTACAGCGATTAAACGTGTGTTAGTTCACCGTTCGGTAGCAGATGAATTAGTATCGCTTATTCAATCAGAAGTCGAAAAGTTATCCGTTGGCTCACCTGAAGATAACGCCACGATTGTGCCATTAATTGATGAACAATCTGCCGACTTTGTACAAGGGCTCATTGATGATGCACTAGAAAAAGGAGCAACCTTAGTACTAGGAAATAAACGAGAAGAAAATTTAATCTATCCAACATTACTCGATCATGTGACGAAAGAGATGCGAATTGCATGGGAAGAACCTTTCGGTCCCGTCTTACCCATTATTCGAGTAAACTCTCAAGAAGAAGCAATTGAAATTGCGAATGCTTCTGAATATGGATTACAAGCGAGTGTATTTACACAAAATCTTGATAAAGCTTTAACGATTGCACGAAAACTTGAGACGGGTTCAATTCAAATTAATGGTCGTACGGAGCGTGGGCCTGATCATTTACCATTCATCGGGATTAAAAAATCAGGGCTTGGAATTCAAGGGGTTCGCCGCAGTATTGAATCCATGACACGAGAAAAGGTCATTATTTTAAATATTAATGAAAAATAAAGGAGATTTATTATGCAAGTAACTTTTAAAGGCAATCCTGTGACATTAGAAGGAACTGTGATTAAAGCTGGAAATCCAGCCCCAACTTTCACGGCTATCGATAATCATTTAAAACCTATTTCATCGGATTTATTCACAGGGAAAAAAGTTTATGTTAGTGTTCCTTCCATTGATACAGATGTTTGTGATACAGAAGTTCGTCGTTTTAATCAAGAAGCAGCAAATTTAGAAGGGGTAAAGGTTTATACCATTTCAATGGACTTACCATTTGCTCAGGCACGTTGGTGTGGAGCAGCAGGGATAGAAAATGTTCAAACCTTATCGGACTATAAAGATCATGATTTTGGAGCGAAATTCGGAACGTATATTAAAGAGTTAGGTTTATTAGCACGTGCTGTGTTTGTTGTTGATGAACATAATACAGTAACATATGTGGAATATTGTAAAGAAGTTTCACAAGAACCAGATTACGAAGCTGTTTTAAATGCTCTAAAATAAAAACAAAAAAGCATGATTGGGACATAGCGTACAATCATGTTTTTTTTGTTTTTTAATTATTTTGAGATCGCCTCATTCATAAGTTTTTATATAGAGTAAAAAGGTAATTTTAATTAACTCTTTATATTGATTAAATCATGAATTTTTGAAGAAAAAAAGAAAGCCAAGTCTTATTATACTAAGGGTCTTTCATATAATACTTCTATAATGGGAATCGTCAGAAATATAATGAAGGGTAAGAAGAAAAATTAAGATCGATGGGAAATGATAAAATGCAGTTTAGTTTCTATATACAAACAGAAATGTTTTCTACATTTAATACAGCAACCGAAATATGAGATGGTTATGCCGTGCAAGGCAGACTATAGTCCAGCTAAAAGTTTTTACGATGTAAAAAACTTATCTGGACTTATATATAAAGAAGGGGGAGAAGCAGAGAGACTGCGAACAGGATGAGTAAAACTCTACTTCATGTTGGAATTGATATTGGCTCAACAACAGTTAAGGTGATTGTTTTAGATAAAAACCAAAATGTATTATTTAGTGATTATCAACGGCATTTTGCAGATATCTTAAAAACACTCACACAAATATTAGAACAGGCAGAAGAAATCATGAAATCCCATGACATAACAGTGATGATCACAGGTTCAGGTGGGATGGCATTAGCTAAATATATCGATGTTTCTTTTATTCAAGAAGTGGTAGCTGCAACGAAAGTAACAAAGCTTTATTATCCAGAAGTTGATGTCGCGATTGAACTTGGGGGAGAAGATGCAAAAATCACTTATTTTAAAGATGGAATTGAGCAACGAATGAATGGAACCTGTGCGGGAGGAACAGGAGCTTTTATTGATCAAATGGCATCTTTATTACAAGTTGATGCACTTGGATTGAATGAATTAGCTAAACATTATCAAGTGATCTATCCGATTGCAGCACGATGTGGTGTCTTTGCAAAAACGGACGTGCAACCTCTTTTAAATGAAGGGGTGGCTAAGGAGGATATTGCAGTTTCGGTGCTACAAGCGGTAGTCATTCAAACGATTAGTGGCTTAGCTTGTGGACGTCCAATCAAAGGAAATGTTGCCTTTTTAGGAGGTCCATTATATTTCTTATCAGAATTACGACAGCGATTTATTGAGACGCTTGAATTAGATGAATCTCAAGTGATCTTTCCAAAAAATTCACAGCTTTATGTTGCATTAGGAGCCGCACTATCAAGTATAGATGAACAATCAATCACTTTTTCCGAGTTAATTCATCGTTTGAAACATGTTAAATCAGCTGAAACAGAAGAGTCTGCTCGTTTGCAGCCTTTATTTGAAACAGAAGAAGCGTACGAGTCTTTTAAGAGTCGTCATCAAGATTCGCGGGTTGGGCGTTGTGAGTTAGACACTTATGAAGGAAATTGCTTTTTAGGAATCGATGCAGGATCAACCACTACGAAAGTAGCGCTAATTAATGAAGCGGGAGAATTATTATTTACGCATTATGGAAGCAATCAAGGAAGTCCACTTCAATCTAGCATTGCTGTTTTAAAAGAACTTTATCAACGACTTCCTAAAGGGGTTAAAATTGTAAATTCAAGTGTGACAGGTTATGGAGAAGCCCTACTTAAGGTAGCTTTAAAAGTGGATATTGGTGAAATTGAAACGGTCGCTCATTATAAAGCAGCTGATTATTTTTGTCCAGGTGTGGATACGATTTTAGATATTGGTGGACAAGACATGAAATGTCTTAAAATTAAAGAGGGGAATATTGAAAGTATCCTTTTAAACGAAGCTTGCTCTTCTGGATGTGGATCGTTTCTAGATACATTTGCGACGTCGATGAACCTTAACATTTCCGAATTTTCTAAGACAGCCATTAACTCAAAACGTCCAGTTGATTTAGGATCTCGTTGTACCGTCTTTATGAATTCTCGTGTGAAACAAGCACAAAAAGAAGGAGCTGAAGTGGGAGATATCTCGGCAGGGCTTTCCTATTCAGTCATTAAAAATGCCTTATTTAAAGTGATCAAACTTCGTAATCCGGAGGAGTTAGGGGATAAAATCGTCGTTCAAGGGGGAACATTCTATAATGATGCAGTTTTACGGGCATTTGAATTATTATCAGAACGCGAAGCCATCCGCCCTGATATTTCAGGAATTATGGGAGCTTTTGGAGCAGCTTTAATAGCAAAAGAACGGTATGTCAAAGGAGAGGCTTCGACCCTTCTTGATGCCGATGCACTAGATAGCTTTGATATGCAAACGCGAAGTACTCGCTGTGGGCTTTGTAGTAATCATTGCTTGCTGACCATCAATAAATTCCCAAGTGGGGAACGATTTATTTCAGGAAATCGTTGTGAACGTGGAGCGGGAAAATCAAAGGATGACAATGCCTTACCTAACTTAGTTCGCTATAAATATAACCGGTTATTTAACTATAAAACAAAAGAATTAGAAGAAGCCCCACGCGGAACGGTCGGTATTCCACGCGTGTTAAATATGTATGAAAACTATCCATTTTGGGCAACGTTCTTTACCCGTCTTGGTTTTAGTGTTGTCCTTTCAGATTCATCATCCAAGGCGATTTATGAAAAAGGGATTGAAACAATTCCATCAGAATCGGTGTGTTATCCTGGAAAACTTGTTCATGGTCATATTATGAATCTTATTGAAAAGAACGTCGATTTTATTTTTTATCCTTCATTGACTTATTCGAAAAAAGAAGATTCAAAGGCAAATAATCATTATAACTGTCCGATTGTCATTTCCTACCCAGAAGTCATTAAAAATAATGTGGATGAGTTGAGAGAAAAAGAGATTCCTTATTATCATCCATTCTTACCGTTTGATCAAAAAGATAAATTAGCGAAACGTCTTTATGAGATTTTTGAAGACTTAGATATTTCATGGACGGAGCTTTATGATAGTGTTGATCAAGCTTGGAAAGAATTAGAGCGCTTTAAAGAAGATATTCGTGAAAATGGTGAACAGACACTTTTATATATGCGTGAGCATCACTTAAAAGGAATTGTTTTAGCAGGACGCCCTTATCATATCGATCCTCACATTAATCACGGGATTCCTGAAATGATTAATTCCTTAGGGATGGTGGTATTTACCGAAGATTCGATTGCTCATTTAGGAGAGGTCGAACGACCACTTCGTGTCGTTGACCAATGGGTCTACCATACAAGGTTATATCAAGCAGCAAGCTTTGTTGCTCTTCAAGACGACTTAGAACTCGTTCAACTCAATTCATTTGGTTGTGGACTAGATGCGGTGACCACTGATCAAGTTCACGATATTTTAGCACGTCAGTCCAAAATTTATACGACGTTAAAGATTGATGAAGGAAGTAATTTAGGAGCGGCGCGTATTCGATTACGCTCATTAAAAGCAACGATGTTAGAACGTGAGAAAAATCATTTCGAACGTTATCTCGTTGATAATATTTATCGTCCAGTTGAATTCACCAAAGAAATGAAACAGCACTATACCATTTTAGCCCCTCAAATGTCACCGATTCATTTTGGAATGTTACAAGAAGCGTTCCGCTATTCGGGATATCAGATTGATGTGCTACCTTCACTCGATCATGGGGCTGTTGATGAAGGGTTGAAGTATGTAAATAACGATGCCTGCTATCCAGCCATTTTAGTGGTAGGACAAATGATGAGTGCTCTAAAATCGGGCCGTTATGACGTGAATAAAACAGCACTTCTCATTACCCAAACAGGTGGAGGGTGTCGTGCTACAAATTACATTGGTTTTTTAAGGAAAGCCTTACAAGATTCAGGTTTAGAACAAGTTCCTGTGATCTCATTAAGTGCGCAAGGCTTTGAAAAAAATGAAGGATTTACGATTTCATATTCTCTTTTAAATCGTGCGATGCAAGCTCTCATGTATGGCGATTTATTGATGACCGTCCTCTATCGAACACGACCTTATGAAGTAGAGGAAGGGTCAGCTAATGCTCTTTATGAGAAATGGGAGCAAACGTGTAAACATGCCCTTAAAAAGGCAAGTCATCGAACATTTAGAAGTAATATGAAAAAAATTGTGAAAGATTTTGAAGACTTACCGATCTTTAATACGAGAAAACCACGGGTTGGACTGGTCGGTGAAATTCTTGTTAAATTCCATCCAACAGCGAATAATAATGTAGTGAATGTTGTTGAATCTGAAGGGGCAGAAGCTGTTGTACCAGGACTCGTTGATTTCTTATTATACTGTGCTTATCATAGTGATCAGCAATTGATGCTGGGGAGTAAAGTGTCAAAAATTATTGGAGAATCATTAATCCAAGTGATTGAGTGGTATCGTAAACCAATGAAAGAGGCATTAGAAAAAAGCTCCCGCTTCACAGGACCTAAAACGATTCATCATGTAGCCAAAGGAGCTGAGCAATTTGTCTCATTAGGACATCGGACAGGGGAAGGTTGGTTATTGACCGGGGAAATGGTTGAACTCATCGAAATGAATGTTAAAAATATTATTTGCATGCAACCCTTTGCTTGTTTACCAAATCACGTCACTGGAAAAGGAATCATTAAAGAGCTTAAGAGAGCTTATCCAGGCACTAATATCATTGCCGTTGATTACGATCCAGGAGCTAGTGAAGTCAACCAACTCAATCGAATTAAGCTGATGATTTCAACGGCCTTTGAAAACATGCCTGTTGAAACAGAAATCAAGGTTAAAGCTAAATCTAAACAAGAACCCAATGAAATAAAAGGGTTAGTCACAACATAGAAGGCTAGCCTCAATACGGAATGACATAAATGATAACGAAAAAGAGGAAGCGTTATGACTGAACGCTTCCTCTTTTTTTGATATATGAAAGGCCTGCTCCAAGATAGGCAATCATTGTATATCGAATAGGATATACCCATGCAGATTCATTATAGAAAAGATAGATGGCAGGAATAAATAATAGCCCAATACATAAGGGAAAAACTAATCTCCATTTAGGTACTATAAATCCGGCAACTAAGCTATAAAGTGGATAAAGAACTAATAAGGCAATCACCATTAATCCTAACGTCTCTATTCCAATCATTTTGAAAAAAACAGGACTAATGTAAAATAATAAAATTCCAATTCCAAGTAAAACTAATAGCTTTTTCATTTCATCTTCTCCTTTTTTTACATACCGAACTCTTTTTCTTTTAAGGAATCTTCAAGCGTTAGTTGACGGGTAATTTCTTCTAAACTTAATGATAAATTGGATGTTGTTAACGTATAGGTGCGATTTCCATCTTCTAAAAACGAATAAATAGTAATAGTTTCAAAATGTAATCCACTGAATTGTAACACTTGTAATAGTTCGTAGCATTGTTTGGCAAACTCCTCTTTTGAATCATAAGTTACATTGTCTAAAATGTTTAAACGAATAGGTAAAGAAGGATCGTATGAGTCGGTTGATTTATACGTATTTATTGGAACATCGATTTGTGGATAAAGTGAGAACTGCTCCATATTGAGATCGGAATGTAAGGCGATGAATAATTCTAAGATTTGTTGAACTTCATCCTCCATCTTTAGTTGAGTTCTAAATCGATAATCATCATAGATTTCATTAGCATTAATATAGTAATAAATCGTCCCACTATTTCGGGGATCTTCCTGATCAACAACGTCACCTAAATAACTAGCTCCTTTTGGGTTGTATCTAACATTAGTTAGCGTAAACTGCTGATGGTAAACGTCATCAATATAAGTTTGTATCGCCGTTTTAGCCTGCCAATAAGTAAGTAAATTCCCCTTCGCTGAAGAATAGACCATTAATGCATAATAAAATAATCCGCCACAAATGATTAGAGATAGAATCTGCATGGTCGTTGATTTGTGTTTACGTACAATCCAACTTGCAAGTGCGATACCACCGCCACTTAAAATAAAGATTTGTAAAAACATAATGATCCAATAAGCAACTTCCTTAGTTGCAATCATTAAACAAATCATCATAATTAGTAGCATGTAAAAAATATTTTTTGGCTGTCGATAAAGTAGGGTTAGACAAAATGGAATAAGAACAATCCAAGGAATCGTATCAATTCCAGCAAGAGGCTGTAAAAATAAATAAACAGCAACAATTAAACTAATAAAGATGGCAAAATATTGTTGACCAGTTAGCATTCTTTTTAGTTGCTTCAGCCCTTTTTTCTCTTGTTCATTGATTGGAACCTCAATCTTTGGAAGTGGGGGTTCATATATTGACGAACAATTAGCGCAACTTTTTAAATGTTCTTCAATTTCTTGTTTTGTCTGTTCGCTTACTAAGTCCTCTTCATAAAGAGGTAACAAATCTTTAATCATTTCACATTTACACATACTATCCCTCCCTAATTGATACTGTCATCTTTTAATAAATGAGCTAACTTTTGTCGATTTCTAAAAAAGTTGACCCGGCAATAATTTTCACTTCGCTTTAGAATACGCCCGATTTCAACAAAGGACAACTGATTAATAAGACGTAAAATCAAAATTTCTTTAGTAGGCGTATCAAAGGTCTGAATTAACTTTAAGACCTCCTCGGTTGTATTATCTACTTGAGAGGTTTCAGACATCTCTGGTACATGATCGAGCGTATATACGCTTGGATTTTTCTTAATATAGGAAAAGTATTCATGCCGAGCAATTCCAATTAGCCAAGATTTGATACTAGAATCTCCACGAAATGTTTCAATAGAACGAATGGCTGCTAAAAAAGTTTGGGAAACAATATCTTCTGTCTGATAATGATTGAGTGTTAATGAAAAAACATACCGATATAAATCATCAGCATACGTTTGATAAAGCCGTTCAATTTCCTGTACATCCCTCCTTACTTGCGAACGAAATATTCGTTTTGAAAATGTCATAAGATTCACCCCTCCTTTATGAACCCAATAATAAGTGGAAAAAAATCAGTGAATCGTTACACGATATCCATAATTTTCTTATTTATTATTTTATCGTTAAGGATATCCTATTGTAAATCGAAGACTGACGTTCAATTATATGATTATAAAAGGGAGCGATCATTTCATCGCTCCCTTTGTATAACTTCTGATGATCGAGTCAAACTATTAAAAAAGGAGTGAGACTCGATGACTTCATACCTATGGTATTTTATGTTTAATTTTTTCCTTTATGGTATGATTGGCTGGATCATTGAAGAAATTTATTGTTTTGCTGTGACGGGGCATTTTCAAGAAGATGGATTCTTATATGGACCATTTAAGCCGATGTATGCCATTGCGATGTCTATTTTAATTCTTTTACAGGATACTTTTTGGTTACCAGCATTACTTTTATTAATTCCATGCGCTATCGTACCAACGACAGTCGAATATTTATCAGGAGTTTTAACGCGCCACGTTTTTCATAAAGATTATTGGGATTATCATCACCTGAAATTCAATTTTCAAGGACTCATCTGCCTTCAATTCTCAATCTATTGGACTTTCTTGACTTATATCGGGATCCAATATGTTCAACCCTTTATTCGTCACTTCTATGAATTAAATTTCTCGACTTGGTTTGTCATTTCACCATTTCTCATCATGGCCTTTTTACTAGATGAGATTTTGACGATTCGAAAACATGTTATAATGAATGGCATAACGATTGATCAGAAGAAATGAGGTCAGATGTATGCAAGTTGTTGAGCACACGCTTAGTCCGATTTATGATAAAAATTCAAAGGTTTTAATCTTAGGAACCATGCCTTCACCAAAATCACGAGAAGTAGGTTTCTATTACGGTCATCCTCAAAATCGATTTTGGAAAGTATTAGCCGATATTTTTAATGAAAAATCATTAACAACCATTGAAGAGAAAATCACCTTCTTACATCGACACCAGCTAGCGCTTTGGGATGTTTTACAAAGCTGTGAGATTCAAGGAGCAGATGATGCGAGTATCAAAAATCCAATTCCAAACGATTTTACCTCACTATTACAAGAAGCAAATATTAAAGCTATCTTTACAACGGGGAAAAAAGCGACCGATCTTTACATGAAACACTGTTACCCTAAAACAAATATCCCTGCGATTGGGCTACCTTCCTCAAGTCCAGCTAATCGCCGCATTTCATATGAAAAACTAAAAGAAGAATATTCTAAAATATTAGAGTATTTAATAGAGAAATAACAGGTGATATCTAAAAGAAAGGGACTGTTTCAAAGTGAGATAGTCCCGTTGATGAATAACTCTCCTTACCAAAATCTTAATCACATAATTATAAAAATAAACGAATGATGGAGATAGATAAACTTATTTACTTGAATTTAATATAGGTTTATTGGATGGATGAGGTCACGAGAGAATAGTTTAGCTTATGGATTGAATATTACGTCATCTTGATTTAACAGTGGCTTCTATTTTTTATAAATTACCGTGCTTGATCATTTAAAAAGATATATGAATGACCAATGGAGATGAAGTTGTAGAACTAACCTCTATTCATCATTCCCTAGAATGAGGATTTAAAAAGGGCTCAAATGTTTAGAAAACTAATTATATGGGATGATGGGGGTGTAAGCACCGCCATTATGGATAATTCCGCTCATTTTTAAAAAGTTTTCGTTAACTCAAGAGCCCTTTTGTTATTCTAATTATAACTGTAACTATTTTAAATGATTCTAATTATTTTAAGATAACCTCTTTTCTTACATTAATGGTGCAAAGATACGTAAAAAGGCAAACATGATTTTTCTATACCAAGGAATCATATTAAAATCAGCAGACGTTATTTTCTGAGAAACTTTTAATGTTTCAAGATAGTCGTCACGCACGTCTAACACACTCTTCGTTTTATACAGCCATGCCGCACATTCGTAATGTAGATATAAACTACGGTAATCTAAGTTAATTGTCCCAACAACTGCATATTCATCATCGACCACAAATGTTTTCGCATGAACGAATCCAGGCGTATATTCATAAATCTTAACTCCATCATCAACTAAGGCCCAGTAGTTCGCACGAGTAACACCGTGAACATACCACTTGTCGCCATGATGAGGTGTTAAAATACGAACATCTACGCCACGTTTAGCGGCCTGAGAAAGTGCTGTAATCATTTCATGATCTAAAATTAAATAAGGTGTATTAATATAAACATACTCTTTTGCGTTGTTAATTAAGTTTAAATAAACATTTTCACCCACCGATTCATTATCCAGAGGACAATCCGTATAAGGCTGCACGAATCCGTCACCCTCAAACGGTTCCGGATGATGGACATGTGGACGGTAAGCCTCGTAATCTTCGTTAGTTTTACGTAAATAATCCCACATTGTTAAGAACATAACGGTAAAGCTCCAAACAGCTTCCCCTTTAATAATTAAAGCTGTATCTTTCCAATGCCCATGTTTATCAATCGCATTAATGTATTCATCTGCTAAATTGATTCCACCTGTAAACGCAGTATGTCCATCAATGACACAAATTTTACGATGATCACGATTATTCATACGTAACGTTAAAAGTGGAATAAATGGATTAAACACACAACATTTAATTCCCATCGCTTCTAATTTTTTATCATATCCAGTAGGTAATAAGAATAAGCAGCCGAAGTCATCGTAGATAACACGAACATCCACGCCTTCAGCAGCTTTCTCTTTTAAAATCTCTAAAATGGTATCCCACATTTGACCTTCTTCAATAATGAAATATTCCAAGAAGATATAATGCTTGGCTTTCTTTAATTCTTCAATTAAACGTTCAAACTTGCGCTCTCCTAAATTCAAATACTCACTACTTGTCTGTTGATAAATCGGACACAGTGCATAATTCGTAATATAATGTGATTGATTGGCTGCTCGTTTATCGATCGATTCAATCTCAGTCATAATTTGAGGATCTTGAGTTAAATGACGTTTCATTTTTTTATGAATGGGTAGCATTTCATTTAAAAACTTTTGTCTCGTTTGATCACTACCAAATAATAAATAAAATAATCCCCCGAAGATTGGAAAGGCCATGATTGCAATAATCCAACCAATCTTATAAGCTGGATTCAATCGACTATTCACAATCACCATGACAACAAGCACACTCAATAAAATACATAAAGCATAAAAATAAACAAAGTATTGTTGGAATCTTAAAATCACCACAATTAAAATAATGGCTTGAAGCGCGATTAAAAGTCCACAGAAACCAATACGTCCTAAAAGAATCCTTAGTGTCTTCTTCACTCGTATTTCTCTCCTTTTTAATAAAAAATATACCAGATAATGAAACATATTATAGCAAAATCCCCATAACCCGTAAACAGATATCGCTCCGATAGCGTTGTCAGAACGAACTTTCTTACGATAAAATAAGACATAAGAAAAGTGGGTGAAATCATGAAAATCATTAATGAATTAAACGAATTAAAACGGATGAATAAATTAACCTCAACGGAGCAAGGCATTGTTAATTACATCTTAACGAACCCAGAAGAACTCGAAAAAATCTCCTCTCGGCAACTAGCAGAATTAACCTATACCTCTCCCGCAACTGTCGTGCGTATTTGCCAAAAACTTGGGTTTAGTGGATATTCTGAATTTAAAATTAAGTATTTACAAGAAGTGAATCAAACACCGAGGATGGATCAAATTAATCGAACGAATCCCATTACAAGTGAAGATTCACTTCATCGTATTGTTAATAAAGTGGCAGCCTTAGAAATCACAGCGATTGAACAAACCAAAAAGGGAATTGATTTAGACCAATTAAATCGTGTATCAGAACTCTTAAATCAAGCAACGTGTATTGATTTTTATGCCTTTGATAATAATTTGCATTTAGCTAAAAATGCTTGCTCTCATTTTTTATATGCAGGAAAACAGGCAGTTATTCATGATAGTTCTAATGCACAGTTCATGCAAGCTTTTGCTTCAGTAGAAGGACATGTTGCCATTATTATTTCTCGTACAGGAGAAAATCCGATGTTGTATCGAATTGCAAACGTATTGCATGAGCGAAAGATTCCCTTACTTGTCTTAACCGAATCTCGTCATTCTTCATTAGCCAAAATCAGTACGGAACATTTATACCTCTATAATGTTCATCGTTTTACTGATATGGGAACAATCCTCTTTCAAACATCGGTTCAATATTTATTTGATTTATTATTTGCTATTTTATTTTCACGCAACTTTGAAAATAGTGTGAAGCAAAATGAAATGTATGAGGAAATTAATGAATATCATCAGTTTTATAAAGAGCCTCAAAAACTGTAACACTGTTTCAAGAAAAGCAACGATTTTTTAATATTTTCTGAGACATTCAACCGGAAATCATCTCAAAGATTGAGTTGTTATTTTTGGTATGATATAAGTAAGTCATCACAGAATTAAAGGAGTGTTAAACATGACCAAACGTTTTCCAGATGGCTTCTTATGGGGAGGGGCAACGGCTGCTAATCAATTTGAGGGAGCCTATAATGAGGATGGAAAAGGACTTTCAACACAAGACGTTGCACCAAAAGGAATTAAGGGACCAATCACAGAGGTTCCAACAGAAGATAATATGAAATTAGTGGGGATTGACTTTTATCATCGTTATAAAGAAGATATTAAATTATTTGCTGAAATGGGATTTAAAGTTTTCCGTTTATCTATTGCATGGTCAAGAATCTTTCCTAATGGAGATGATCAGGCACCAAATGAAGCGGGACTAAAATTTTATGACAATGTATTTGATGAATTAGCGAAATACGGGATTGAACCATTAGTCACGATTTCTCACTACGAAACACCATTAAACTTATCTAAAAAATATGATGGATGGGTGAGTCGTGACTTAATTAAGTTTTATGAGAATTATGTGCGCACGATTTTTACACGTTATAAAAATAAAGTTAAATATTGGTTAACGTTTAATGAAATCAATTCTGTTTTACATGCACCCTTTTTAAGTGGTGGAATTTATACGGATAAAGAAAAACTATCAAAGCAAGATTTATATCAAGCAGTTCACCATGAATTAGTGGCGAGTGCCTTAGCTGTTAAAATTGGACATGAAATCAATCCTGATTTCCAAATTGGATGCATGGTTTTAAGTATGCCAACGTATCCATTAACACCAAATCCAGATGATGTCATTGCTGTCATGAAAGCTGAACATATGAATTACTTCTTCTCAGATGTGCATGTACGTGGAGTCTACCCAGGATACATGAAACGTTATTTCCGTGATAACCATATTGAAATTCAATTCGCTGAGGGGGATGAGGAAATCTTAAAACATACAGTAGATTTCATCTCATTCAGTTATTACATGAGTAGTTGTGAAACGGCTAATCCAGCTCAGAAAGTAGCCGGTAAAGGAAATATTATGGGTGGGGTACCAAATCCAACATTAAAAGCTTCTGAATGGGGATGGCAAATCGATCCACAAGGATTACGTTATGTTTTAAATCAATTCTGGGATCGTTATCAAAAACCATTATTCATCGTTGAAAATGGATTAGGTGCTGTTGATGAATTAGTTGAAGATGAAGATGGAAACAAAACAGTTATCGATGACTATCGTATTAATTACTTAAATGACCACTTAGTACAAGTTTGGGAAGCAATTGAAGATGGGGTTGAAGTCATGGGATACACCTCTTGGGGATGTATTGACTTAGTTAGTGCTTCAACAGCTGAACTTAAAAAACGTTACGGATACATTTATGTCGATCGTCATGATGATGGAACAGGAACGTTAGAACGTTATAAAAAGAAATCATTCTACTGGTATAAAGAAGTCATTGCTACAAATGGTGAAAGTTTAAAATAATGAAAAAAATTCCTCTATCTTCTAGAGGGATTTTTTTCATTCTATCTCATTAGTAATTAGTGTATAATAATAGTAAAGAAAAGAGGTGTTCGTATTGGAATGGTTTAAAAAATTTATGGAAGATCGAACAGGCGTTGATCATTTATCATTGGCTTTACTGATCGTTTCAATTCTTCTCTTTTTGGTTGGAAAGTTATTTGGATGGGCATTCTTTGCTTGGCTCGCTTTAGTTCCACTTGTTCTTTGTTACTATCGAGCACTATCTAAAAATAAACTAAAGCGTCATCAAGAAAATATTTTATTCTTAAAATACTGGTATCCTATTCAATCTAAATGGATCAACCAATATCGTGCATTCAAAGCAAAGCGTCAATATAAATATTTCAAATGTAAAGAATGTGGACAACAATTACGCGTTCCTCGTAAAAAAGGAAAAATTGAAATTACATGTCCAAAATGCCGTCATACGTTTATTAAGAAAACTTAAAGTACTTGTTTTTTACAAGTACTTTTTTATTTCTTTTCTTTTTCTTTTCAAATACTAAGTATCAGATAGGAGGGGGACTCCTACGCTAAGTACGAAATTCATTAGATTTGAGTCTTAGCCATCCTCAGATGGCAGAGGGAGTCCTCATCCTTCACCAATAAGTGAAGGGGAGCCCTCACTAAAGTCGGAGACTTTAAATCCACAATTAGTGAGGTAGATCTTCAACTAATGAGGGGACCCCTACGCTAAGTACGAAAATCCATTAGATTTGAGTCTTAGCTATCCTCCACTGATAGGGAATGGGTACCCTAAGCTAAGTAGCAAAGCTCTTAGCCATCCTCAGCTGGCAGGGGGATAACCTACCTTATAACCGTCTTATATGAGTACTTGCACATATATTCAACTCAACTGATAACTATTATCATTTGTATGAAACTGTGCTACAATAGACATAACATAAGTAAGAGTACTTTTTTAGGAGGAGTTTTTTTATGAAAAAGTTTAAAGGATTAGTCTTTGCTTTAATGAGTTTTGTTGTCTTGTTGGTTGGATGTGATACTGATTCAAAAACGGGTTCAGTATCAGATAAATTACAAATTGTCACAACATTATTTCCACAATATGATTTTGCACGTGTAATCGGTGGCGATAAGGTCGATGTCACATTATTATTACCAGCTGGAATGGAATCACACTCATATGAGCCGACACCAGCTGATATTATTAAGATTAATAAAGCAGATTTATTTATTTATACGGGAGAATCAATGGAGCAATGGGCTCATAGTATTATTGAGAGTGTTGATAGTAACGAAGTTTATGTTTTAGATGTTTCAAAAAATGTTCCATTATTAGCTCCAAATAGTACAGTTGAAGATAATCACGACCATGAAGATGAAAATCATGACCATGATGCAGATACTGATCACGACCATGAAGATGAAAATCATAACCATGATGCAGAAGTAGAAGCGGGACATGATCATTCTGAAGGGGATGGGCATAATCATACTTATGATCCACACATTTGGACAAGTCCAAAAAACGCGATGATTATGGTGAATAATATTTTGGAGGCCTTATGTGAAGTTGATCCAGAGAATGCAGACTACTATAAAGACAATGCTAATGCTTATTTAGCTGAATTAGAAGAGTTAGATCACGAACTTAAAGATGTGGTGGCGAATGCGAAGCGTGATACGATTTATCATGGTGGACGCTTTGCGATGCAGTATTTAACGAATCAATATGGAATTCATTATGTATCGGCGCCATTTGAAGCTGAACCGAGTGCTGCTTTAGTTGCACAAATGATTAAAGAGATTAAAGAACAAAAGATTCCCGTTATTTATTATGAAGAATTAGTAGACCCAAAAATTTCGCAAATGATTAGTGACGAAACGGGAGCAAAAATGTTATTATTACATTCATGCCACAATGTTTCTAAAGAAGATTTTAATAATGGTGTCACTTATTTATCATTAATGAAACAGAATGTGGAAAATTTAAAAGTAGGATTGGATTAATATGGCGATTTTATCTTGTAAAGATTTAAATGTTCAATACGATAATCAAGTAGCATTAAAAGATGTTAATTTTGAATTAGAAGATGGCGATTATTTATGTATCATTGGGGATAATGGTTCTGGGAAAAGTACATTAATGAAGTCAATTCTTGGATTAGTAACGCCAAAGTCAGGTAATATTCAATACGGATCTCACTTAAAAAGTCATGATATTGGTTATCTGCCACAACAAACAGTGGTTCAGCGAGATTTCCCAGCTTCTGTGTATGAAGTGGTATTATCAGGATGCTTAAATAAACGAGGGTGGCGCCCGTTTTATTCTGCCGAAGAAAAAAAACGTGCCCTTGAAAATCTTAAAAAATTGAAAATTGAACATTTGAAAAAGAAATGTTATCGTGATTTATCGGGTGGACAGCAGCAACGTGTTTTAATTGCACGCGCACTATGTGCGTCAGAGAAAATTTTATTGTTAGATGAACCGGTCACAGGTTTAGATCCAGTGACGACTGCTAACCTTTATCAAATCATTGAAGAGTTAAATAAAGAATATGGTATGAGTATTATTATGGTAACGCATGATATGAATAGTGGTTTAGAACATGCAACGAAGATCTTGAGATTGAATAAAGAAGTTGTATTTTATGGAACGCCAGAGGAGTATTTATGCTTTACGAATTCGTGCCATCATATGGGAGAGGTAAAGCATGTTTAGTATTTGGCAAGAGATGTTTTCGTATAGTTTTATGGTGCGTGCGATTGTGGTTGGAAGTGCGGTATCACTATGTGCAGCTTTACTAGGCGTAAGCTTAGTATTGAAGCGTTATTCGATGATTGGAGATGGATTATCTCACGTCGGATTCGGGGCACTATCAATTGCAATGGCCATGAACTTAGCACCGTTAAAAATTGCAGTACCAGTTGTTGTCATTGCAGCATTTTTCTTATTGCGAATTTCACAAAATAGTAAGATTAAAGGTGATGCTGCGATTGGATTAATTTCAAGTACTTCGATTGCGATTGGGGTAACGGTGACGTCACTAACGAGTGGATTAAATGCAGATATTAATAGCTACATGTTTGGTAGTGTTTTAGCAATGACACAAAGTGATGTGAAAATTAGTATTGTGTTATCAGTTCTTGTATTTATTTTGTTCGTTATTTTTTATGATCGTATTTTTGCGACCACATTTGATGAGAATTTTGCAAAGGCCACAGGTGTAAAGGTGGAGCTTTATAATATGTTAATCGCATTCTTAACAGCAATCACGATTGTTCTTGGGATGCGTATTATGGGAACGATGTTAATTTCAAGCTTAATTATTTTCCCAGCCTTAACCTCTATGCGAGTGTTTAATAGTTTTAAGAGTGTTATTATTTCATCAGGAATTATTTCGGTCGCTTGTTTCTTTATAGGGATGACCGTTTCATTCTTATATTCAACGCCTGCTGGGGCTAGTGTCGTATTAGTGAATGCAGTTGCTTTTCTTATTTTTAGTGTGATTGGTATGGTAACAAAGCGCATATAATTAATGGGGTGTTTCATTTGAAACTCCCTTTTTTATAAGGAGGAGGATGCATGTTAGACGGATTAATGAGTGATTATCCATTTTTAAAGATGTTAGATGAAGAGGCATTAGCAATTATTGAACGGAATTTAGTACAAAAAAGGTTCAAGCAGGGGAATTATTAATTAATGGTGAGGAAGCATGCTGGGGATTTTCATTTATTAAAAGTGGCGTATTACGTGTGTATCGCTTAAATGATGAAGGACGTGAAGTCACATTATATCGTTTAAGAAAAGGTGATAGTTGTTTTATGACCGTGATTTGTGCATTAGCACAAAGTAATACACACGCTTATGTCCGTGTAGAAGAAGATAGTGAGCTTGTTATTTTACCGATTTTGTTATTTGAAAAGTATTTAATGAATCATCCAGTGTATTTACAGTTTGTCTTTAAGAATTTATATGAGAAGTTTTTAAGTGTGATACAAGTGGTTGAAAATGTGACGTTTAATAGTATTGAGCAGCGTGTGATTGATTATTTAAAAGAGCATAGTCGTGGTGGATTGTTATATCGCACCCATGAACAAATTGCCTTTGATATTGGTTCAACCCGTGAAGTGGTTAGTCGTACACTTAAATCGCTTGAGCGAAAAGGAAAGGTTAAGTTAGAGCGTGGAAAAATTTTAATCAAAAAATAGATTGCATTAACCATTGTGTGACTTTGTCACGGAATGGTTTTTTTATTTTATATATACTAGTACTATAAGTTACAAAAAAAGAGTGAATGAATCATGAAGTTACCAAATTGGATGAAGAGTGCAATTCTTTTATCGTTATCATTTTTTATAGCAGTTTGGTTAGTGAAGCCAGTTGGCGTTTCAACGCAATTTAGTGTATTAAGTGGGATTATTCATACCGCAATTGATAAAGATGCTTTAGAAGAGAATGCATATTATCAAAAAGATGATGGGAAGATTGCTGAAGAAATTGAACATCCTTGGAATTACAATTTTGTATTTGTGTTAGCCATTCCGGTTGGTGGGATGATTGGCTATGCTTTAGATTCTAAGCGCCGTGAATCACGTCGTGAGAATACAACTTGTTCTATTAAATCATCAGTATGGCGTACGTATGTGTTACCGTTTATTGGAGGAATTCTGTTGTTATTTGGAGCACGTATGGCAGGTGGATGTACAAGTGGTCATATGATGAGTGGAATGATGCAAAGTAGTGTGAGCGGCTATGTGTTTGCGGCGTCGGTTTTCATAGTTGCGATTCCAACCGCTTTAATTATAACTAAGATTCGTTCAAGAAAGGTGGGAATGTAAATGATGATTGTATTAGCTATTTTATTAGGTGGATTTTTTGGATTTGCCCTTTATAAAGTAGGAGCTGCTAATATGGATAATTTATTATCGATGTTAAGTTTACGTAATTTAACGTTAATGAAAATTATTTTATTTGCGATTGGATTAGCGAGTGTCTTAGTTGCGTTATTTTATGCGATTGGATTGTTTGATCCCGCGCATTTAAGTGTAAAAGCAACACACTTAGGTGTTGTTATCGGTGGATTAATTTTTGGTTTAGGATTTGGAGGGGTTGGTACTTGTCCTGGAACATGTGTTGCTGGTGCGATGACAGGCGGATTTAAAAAAGCTATTAGTGCGGTTTTAGGTGGATTAGTTGGTGCCTTTTTATTTTCAATGAGCTATGGATGGTTAGCTGATAAAGGATTTTTTGATGTGCTTAATTTAGGTAAATTAACACTATTTCATGTGTCAGACAAATATCCATCAGTGTTTAAAATGGGATATGGAGGACTAGCTATTGTTGGCGTAATTTTCATTACAGTTGCAATTATTTTACCGATCAAGGGATTAAAAAAATAATTGAATAAACATTAAAAGATAAACATAAAATAATATTGTTTTTCTTTGTCTTAAATGCTTTAAATAACATAAAAACCAAAAAAGTAAAGTAGTAAATGTTTTCGAAAATAATGAAAATAATGCTCAAAATTTACATGAATACTTTGCTTGAATCTTACGTTTTTTTTTAGTAAGATGGTTATATTAAATCTTCATCTTTTGTCGTTTTTCGCTAAAATGAGACGTTCAAAAGATGGAGATTTTTATGTGTAAAGGGGTGTTTACTGTGCGAGAAGTGATTAAACGTGATGGAACTCATGTAGCCTTTGATGAGTCTAAGATTTATCAGGCCATATTGAAAGCAATGAAATATGGAAGTGGAGTAATTGATAAGGAAATCGCAAAGAAGATTGCCCATGAGATCAATTTAACATTTGAACATTTACAAACAACGCCAACCATTTTTCAAATTGAAACGTATGTGTATTTAAAGTTAATTGAGAATGGTCATGAGTTGACAGCGAAAGCCTATGAAGGATATCGTGCGATTCAACTGTTTAAGCGTGAAACGAATACAACAGATGATAGTATTTTAAGTTTAATTGATTTAAGTAATGAAGAGGTCATGAATGAGAACTCGAATAAGAACCCAATGATGGCTTCTACTCAGCGTGATTTAATCGCGGGAGAAGTGTCAAAGGATATTACACGACGTAAGAAGTTGCCGGCACGTATCGTGCAGGCTCATGATGAGGGAGTCTTACACTTTCATGATATGGATTGTGTGAAACGTTTTCAAGAAACTCAAGTAGCCTAACTACTTGATGGGATTTGAAGGAGTAAATAAATTACTCTAACTACATTACTGATAACTCAAATGAGAGCGCCAATAAAGCTCGAAGGGGTACACTGAGACCTCCCGCATGCACTCTTAGCTAACAAATGAGAGTGTGTGAAGCCGGGTAAAGACGAGTGAAACCTACCCTAACACGTAATGGTGAGGAAAAATAAGTCAGAGGTGACTATGTAGGCATAGCACGGGTGGCGATTGACATGGTGAGAATGACATAAAATATGAACATAATATTTAGTCTGACGAACTTCCGAATGTACTGTCCTTAATGTCGGGTATATCGAAAGGTATACATACTCTTTGTGAAAGCAATGGGTAGTAAGTGTGGATTAGTAGTTCTTAGTCTTGGCGAAACTCCATATACCCTTATGGCGGGTATCAAGCTTGCAGGGCAATAGGAAGCACCTAAATCAATCATTAAGCTAAGTAATGTGGAACGTTTGAAGCTTCTTACATCTATATAGCCTTTGTTAGAGGTGATGGTGAGATATAAGACTCCGGTTGAAATTCTCTTTGAAGAAGTGGCAGTAGGGGTGTAGTAGCGACGAAACTATGATAATAAGTAGTGGAGCGAAGGCCCCAAGTCAATAAGATAAGCAAAAAATAGCAGAATTGAGTCATAAATCAGTTACGAAAAAGAGGGGTGGAACCAAAATGAAGCCCGAATATGCTCAAACAACGAGGATACAGTTCTTTAAATCGGCTGATTACTATGGCATGTCAGAGGTATACGAAGATTTATACCATAAAAGCACGAATAACATTAATGTTAAGAACTTAATTCCAATAATCAAAGATAAACGCAATATGCTTATAGCTATAAGATGTATCAAAGCCAATAAAGGTGCTGATACTGCTGGTATCGATGGAATTACTTTCTCCCAAATGCTTAAATCTAATTCAATAGATGAACTACATCATAAAGTATGTGAACTTATTGATGACTACAAGAGTTCGGGGGTAAGAAGGGTATACATTACCAAGAGTAATGGTAAACTTCGTCTCTTAGGAATTCCTAATGCAATTGACAAGTTAGTCCAACAAATGATTAAACAAGTCTTAGAGCCTTACTGTGAAGGAAAGTTCTATAAACATAGTTATGGGTTTAGACCTACCAGAGGCGTAGGGGAAGCCATTGCAAGGTGTCACCACTTAGTTGTGAATGCTCGATGCACGTACTGTGTCGACATAGACATCAAAGGTTTCTTTGATAATGTGCATCATAATAGACTAATCAAACAAATGTGGAACTTAGGTATCAGAGATAAACAAGTACTTATGTTAGTCAAGAAGATAATAAAATCCCCTGTAGATGGAGTTATCCCAACAAAAGGGACACCTCAAGGTGGCGTTCTATCGCCTTTACTAAGCAACATTTTTCTGAATGAATTAGACCATTGGGTAGCTAAACAGTGGGAAGATTTTCAATCTCACTGCCACAGTAATAAGACGAAAGATGAGTTCTACAAAGAACTACAGTATAAGAACAAAAGTCCTAATCCGAATTACATCCCAGGTAAGAAGACCAAAGGAAACTCAAAGTACATTCGAAAATGGAAAACCTTGAAAACAGGATTTATTGTTCGATATGCAGATGATTTTAAAATTTTCACATCAAATTATAAAGAAGCAATCAAATGGTTTCATGGTGTTAAACAGTTTATTGAGAAGAGGCTTCACTTAGAAATAAGTGAAACCAAATCAAAAATCATAAATCTTAGGAAAATGAAAAGTAAATTCCTTGGATTTGAACTTAAGGCAATAGATACCAAACAGAAGTACAAGAAAAGACGTACTAATGTTAAAAATAAAGGAAATAAAAGTCGATGTATCCTGCAAGTAAGAGTAAGCAGAGATAAATTGAATGAAATGGTAGGGAAGTACAGAACACTACTGAACAGTCTGCTCAAACAAGGGGCGAATAAGCCTCAGATAATGAAGCGGATTAACACGACAATCATGGGATGGCAAAATTATTGCCAACTCAGCACTTATCCATCAAAAGACATGGGTGAAGTCCATTATAGAATTTTTGGTAAACTCAAGAGATTAGCAACCTACCATGGGAAACTTAAAAAGATTTCACTTAAGGAAGCTAAGAAACGTAGTGAACTAATCAATAGGAAATATTCTGAATATAATGGAAAGACATTCATATCTGTCGAGGGTATTGTTTTATGTCCAATCTGGGCAATTAAACAGAAGAGACTGGCTCAAAGAAATCCTAATATTAGTCCATACATAAGGGATGATTTAGTCAACTACTGGTATAAGGAACTAAAATGGGATAACTCTGCCGGCAGAAGATTAATTGAAAACTATTGTAACTCCCAATGGGTGAACTCTTTAGTTTCAGTTCATGCCTTGAGTCTCTACACAAGTCAGTATGGTAATTGCCCTGTAACAAATCTACCACTTTCAGAAGGTTTTGAGATACATCACAAAGTAGCAAAGAAAGATGGTGGTGAAGACCATTATCAAAATTTAGTTCTTATAAATCCTTTAGCACATAAACTATTGCATGCAAAAACTGATGAAACAATCATGAAATATATTGGTTTAATTAAAAACTTTGGTGGAAAGATTAATAAATCGTATACTAATGAACTTCGTAAAAAGTTACATTTAAATCAAATTAGGGTTACTGCTATGACCCAATAAATCTTATTGATGGAACGCCGTATGAGTACGAAAGTCTCACGTACGGTGTGGAGGAGGGGAAAAGGTAGAGATAACTTCAAAGCCTTACCTATTCCTATATTTCATGCAATCAATCTTCAACTGCTGCTTGATTGACATTAAAGATATGCTAGATAACGGAACGGTTATTAATAAGCGAATGATTGAAAGTCCAAAAAGTTTTCAAGTGGCTTGTACGGTTATGACGCAAATTATCGCGCAGGTAGCTAGTAGTCAGTACGGAGGCCAGTCAATCGATATTAGACACCTTGGAAAATATTTAAGACGAAGCCGTGATAAGTATGTGGCGATGTTAGAAGGTGTTATTTCTTCAAAAGCTGAACTTTCACAAACAGTCGAAGCATTAATGGCTAAAGAATTAGCATCGGGTGTTCAAACGATTCAATACCAAATTAATACATTAATGACAACAAACGGTTAATGTTGGCCGCCTTAATTAGGAATAATTAAGTGAACAGGTGGTGAACCTACAAATGTAGGGTGTGTTTCCAATCAGAAGCTAAGATTCAGGTTAGTTCGGCGTAAAAATTGAACTTTTGATTCTTTCACATTAAGTGAGAAATGTGGAGAAAGGAGATTTTATAGACGAGTTGCGACTTGAAGTTAGATTGAGTAATTGGAAATGCTAACGATGAACGCTAAGTTACCCTATAATTTTTGATTAGAGGTAAATACCTGTGTATATCTATAAAATTAAGAATATAGTAAATGAAAAAGTTTATATAGGTCAAATATAGTCATCATTCAGAGATGCTGAAGTAGCTACTTCAAAAAATGGTAAATATAATGGAAACCTATGTAGATGCCTAAAAAATAAAACAGAGTGTAGATATAATGGTGTTAATTTTAAAATTATAGAGTAATATGTCAATATCGTGCCAAGCCTTAAAAGGCTGAAAGCGACGCTTAGACTCTCATACAAGTTGTAACTACTGATCAAAACTCGATTTTTGAGTTTAGTGATATTAGAAGACTTGATAGAAAGGTAAGAGCTTGAAGCTAGATTGTAATTTAAGGAAGGTGTATCGACTATCCCGTTAGGGAGTAGGTTAGAGGTGAAACTCCTTTTTCCGAAGCGCCACCCATCCAGAACGGATGAAGAGATAGTCAGTCTCCTTAGAAATAAGGGAGTAGGGAATGCAAAGCCCATTTGTTACATTATTTTTAAATTTAGATGAAACTGATGAATATGCCCAGGAGGTTGCTTTAATTATTGAGGAAATCTTGAAGCAGCGTATTCAAGGGATTAAGAATGAAAAAGGAATTTATACAACCCCAACATTCCCTAAGTTAGTTTATGTCCTTCATGAACATAACTGCCTAGAAGGTGGGAAGTATGATTACATTACGGAGTTAGCGGTTGAGTGTAGTTCGAAACGTTTATATCCAGATTATATTTCTGCTAAAGAGATGAGAAAAATTTACGAAGGAAATGTGTTTAGCCCAATGGGTCAAGGAACGGCTCATGTAAAACCTTGTGAACTGTTATGTGCGTAACGGGTGTGCATTCTACATTTTTAATGGAACAGTAGGAAATGACTGTTTAAGGATGTGCTAACTGGGAAGCCTAAGTGTTTTTACATATGGTAATCCAGTGCTAAGCTATTCATTTTTGAATGGAAAGTCAATCGACTATCGAAAGCGTAGCCCTCTTTGAGGGTGAGTAAGTGAGTAGAGTACAGTGGGAGATGCACCCATTGGAAGTGCAAGGCGCGATGATGGATGTGGGAGTCCTGAGCGAAGATATAGTCAGAGTGGGTAACCAGTATAGAAATGTACATCTCACTTGTGTCGTAGTTTCTTATCTCCATGGAAAGATGAGAATGGAGAGTATAAGTTTGAAGGACGCTTTAATCAAGGGGTTGTGAGCTTAAATTTACCTCAGATTGGAATTGTTGCAGCTGGGGATGAGGACAAGTTCTGGAACTTGCTTGATAACCGTTTAGATTTATGTTATGAGGCGTTAATGTGCCGTCACAATGCGTTAAAAGGAACGTTATCAGATGAGTCTCCAATTCATTGGCAGTACGGTGCCATTGCCCGTTTACCACAAGGTGCGGTCATTGATCCCCTGCTTATGGATGGATATTCGACTATTTCATTAGGATATATTGGATTATACGAAGTAACAAAACTGATGACAGGAGTGTCACATGTGCATCCTGATGGAGAAGCATTCGCTTTAAAAGTGATGAAACGTCTAGAGGAAGCGACAAAATTGTGGAAACAACAAACGGGAATTGGCTTTGGTTTATATGGAAGTCCAGCTGAATCTTTATGTTATCGTTTTGCGAAGATTGATTTACAGAAATTCGGTGAAATTAAGGACGTGACGGATAAAGGATATTATACGAATTCTTATCACGTTGATGTACGTGAGGAGATTGATGCATTCTCGAAATTACACTTTGAATCTCAGTTCCAACCAATTTCAACAGGAGGATGTATTTCATATATTGAAATCCCAAATATGTCGCATAACTTAGAAGCATTAAAGCAGTTAGTGAATTATATTTATCATAATATTCAATATGCTGAGTTTAATACGAAATCTGATTGTTGTCATGTTTGTCACTTTGAGGGTGAAATTATTATCAATGATGACTTAACATGGGAATGTCCAAACTGTCATAATAAAGATCAAACGAAGATGAATGTTATTCGCCGCACGTGTGGGTAGACATAAATGCCCCTCATAGCAGAAATGCTATGTAGCAAACTTTGTGAACCTACAAATGTAGGGTGTATTTCTCAGAAAATGGGGAATGCTAACGATGAAGGCTAAGTTTTTTATCTTTCAAAATCTAAAATATTCACGAGGTTAGTTTAATGCTAATTTACAAGGCTACCAACTTAATTAATGGAAAAATATATATTGGTATGACGACTAAGACACTCGAGCATCGTGTCAAAGTTCATAAAAGAGATAGTCAACGACTTAATACATATTTTTATCAGGCAATACGAAAGCATGGATTCGATAATTTTAAGTGGGAAGTTATCGATACTGCTGAAACAATGGAGGAACTTGAAGAAAAGGAACGTTACTATATCAAGTTATATAATTGTTTTGACAATAAGGATGTTGGCTATAATACTCAAAGTGGTGGAAATAGTCTATATGAAATAACTGAAGAACATAGAAGGCAGAGAAGTGAGCGTGCTAAAGGGAAAAATAATCCAATGTATGGGACAGTTAGTCCTATGAAGGGAAAAAAATTTACTGAAAGCCATAAATAGAAAATATCAGAGGCAATAAAGAAAGCTTATCGTCCGCATATGTATGGTGGAACCAATCCATCTGCTAAAAAGGTTAGGAATATAGATACAGGAGAAGTTTTTGAAACGATGACAGAAGCATCAAAAAAATATCCTGGAATTTCTCGTCAGAGTATTAATCATAATTGTGTTGGAAGAACTAAAAAAGCTGGTGGCTTTAGATGGGAATATGTGAAAGATGAATGATATGCTAATATCGTGCCAAGTCTGGGTTCCTTGCCATAAGTAGTGAGCTATGTAAGTTTTTAGCTATGCTCCACTGGGAGGGTAATTGCTAGTATTAGGAAGGCATAGGGAGATAACCTAGGAAGGTGTAGAGACTATTCCGTAAGGAAGTACATTTGAGGTGAAACTCCTCATTTGGAAGTGCAAAGGACCTAAACAATTCGGTTGTAGGTTAAGAGATAGTCCACCCTCATTAGAAATAGTGAGATCAGTGATTTAGGAGACAATTTCTGGAATAAAGGGAAAACGGCGGAAATTAAGAGTCGTGTACTTCATTTATAAGGCGAATGATTGAAGTAACTATTGATATCTCGTTTCTTAGAATCTTTATAGAGGATTTATTAAAGTAGTCCGTATATCGATGATAGAAATGAGTATATTATGAGTAGGAGTTTCATTTCTACTGTGATGATGGCTTCTATTTGTGATACAGATAAGAAAACAGAGCCAATTTGGCTCTGTTTTCCTTAGCTTATCGTTAGGTAAGTATGTCACAGATATGATAAACTTATAGTAGTTAAGAATAGGAAATGTGGTGATTTTGATGTATTATGCACAAATTCGAAAATTTGATACTGCTAATGGAACTGGTATTCGTTCAAGTTTATTTGTATCTGGATGTACGCATTGTTGTGAAGGTTGTTTTAATCAAGATTATAAACATTTCAGATATGGTCATCCGTGGACTAAAGATGTAGAGGATCAATTTATAAACCACCTGACGAATCCTAATGTACATGGCGTAACGATCCTTGGTGGCGAACCCATGGATCAAGTTCGAGATAATGATTTACTTAATTTAGTGCAGCGAATTAAGGAAGAGACGAAGCAAAATATTTGGATTTATTCAGGATATACGTTTGAAGAGATTATGGCACATCCAAAGACGCGTGCTATTTTAATGCATTGTGATGTATTAGTGGATGGTCCATTTGTTGAAAATTTAAAAAATTTAAAACTACGATTTAGAGGAAGCAGTAATCAGCGAATTATTGATATCCAAAAGTCGTTACAAGAAGGACAAGTATGTGTATTGGAAAATTATTAATAGAAGCAGATTTATATGAGAAGTAGCTCAATTCAAGAGTGAGAGTTTAGTGATTCTTATTCATATAAAACAAGGTAGGAGAAGGAGTTTATAGATGAATCAGTTGATTTATTTTGCGAAGGTAAAACCGGAAGCAATTATTCCATCAAAACGTGTTGAAGATGGAGCATTTGATATTTATGCTTGTTTTGAAGAGGATTACATGAAAGTTGAACCTCATGAGACGGTGTTAGTTCCAACAGGAATTGCATCAGCATTTTCAAGTGATTATGTCGCAATTATTAAAGAGCGTGGCTCAACAGGATCAAAAGGAATCGGCCAAAGATGTGGTGAATAAAATTTATATAACTAACACAGTATAATCTCATTATAACCATATAATGAAGTAGAAAAAATTTTGACTTATATGGTCAGATTATGTTAGCGTGTTTTAAGTTTTTAACTTAGACTTGCTTAATGTAATTGATTTTATTTATCAATTATTATATAGATTGATAGGAGATTATACATGCAGAACTATGAATTTAATCCAGATAAGAATGAATTTATTGCTAATTACCAAAAATTAAAATCTGGTAAAAATATGTCAGAATATTATGGGGTTAGTGTTCGAAAAATATATTCTTATGCTCAAAAGATAAATTATAGAAATACTTTAAAGAAAGATATTTCATGGAAACCACAAGATAAAGAGGAATTTATTAAATTGTATAATCAGTTAAAATCATCAACATTGATGGCAGAGCATTATAGAGTTAGTAAGAAAACGATTCTCAAATATGCTAAATCTATTGGGTTTAGGAATGAATATAGAAACTCTTTAACGAAAGAAGAAGTAAACTATGTTTTAGAAAGTTATCATTTAAAAAAGGCAATTACTATAAGTAAAGAGTTAGGAGTTTCTAAATCACTTATTACTAAAACATGGAGAATCAATAATTTAAGTGGAAAGACGTGTAGGAGATACTATATAAATGAGGATTATTTTTTCAATATAGACACAAAAGATAAAGCATATTTTCTAGGGATAATTGCTTCAGATGGATGTGTCTATTATCAACAAAATCCAAATAAGTTAAAGATGTTATCCTTTCAATTTAATATAAAAGATAGGGAAATAATTGACTCTTTTCTTTACTATACAGAAGCAGAGTATAAACCTATTATTAAGAATAAATATATATCTTTACAGATTAATAGTGATAAAATTGTAAATGATCTAGAGAAATATAATATAGTTCAGCGAAAAACATGGATATATGTACCTTATTTTATAGATAATCAACTCATGTGGCATTATTTACGTGGTTATTTTGATGGAGATGGTTCAATTTATCTTTGTGGAAAAGTGAATCCAAGTAATTGGATAATATCTATCTGTGGGAATGAATGTACAATGCATGCTTTTCAAAACTTTCTTAGAACTCATGGGATTGAAAGTCATGTAAGGTTAGATAATAGAAAAGAAAAGTATAAATATGATTTTTATAATTTGATTATTCGTAAAAATAGTGAGAAGATTAAATTTATACAAATGCTATATCATGATTCAGAAAATTTAAGGTTAAATAGGAAATATCTTAAATGTGTTGAATTTTTAAAGCTATATAATGAACGCCATCCTAATTAGAAATAGTTAGGTAATAAAGTGGGGTGTATCGGTGAAGTCCACCAATTTATTGGATAATACCGAGGGCTATAATACCTAATATAGTCTGTAACGCATAGGTAGTGAGCGTAAGTTAGGGATTGCAATAATCTACCCAAGAGCCTCCACCACCCTAACGTAAAGTCGAGGGTGAAAATGTATGCTGGACTTACACGATGGAAAAGTGTAAGAACTAACAAATAAAAAGTTGTTAGGTTAACAATTCGGTCATCGATTCAGGATATCGTGGTGAGTGGTTTATTGCTTTAACGAACCATAATATGAAGTCTTTAGTGATTGCAAAGGAGTCTGTTAAAGATCAGTTTGAAGGATGTATTGTGTATCCTTATGAAAAAGGAATTTGCCAGTGTATGATGGTAGAAGTTCCTAAGCTTCAGATTGAGGAAATGAGTTATGAAGAGTTATTAAAAATTGAATCTGAGCGTGGAACAGGTGCGCTTGGTTCATCAGGTAAGTAAGAAGACAGCGAAAGCTGTCTTTTTTATTTTTACACTTTTTACTAAATAAGATATAATTTTTTAAGAAGGGAGAGAGAGTATGATTCGATTATCACAGAGTTGGGTGCTTTATTTATTAATTTTTGGGATAGCCCCGCTACTTTTATCAGTACGTTCATACATTTGGGGACGTGAGGGATATGCTTTTTTAAATCGTACGAATATCGAAGTAGTAAAAGGATTCTCCATGTTATTAATTATTTTTCAAAGTTTATGTGATCGATTAGTAAATCAAAATCTTTTCACCATTAGTATTTCAAGAAGCGGGATACTAGGAGTGACGCTATTTTTATTTATTTGCGGGTTTGAGGCAATGACTCAATATATGAATAACCGACGTTATTTAAGAGGGTTTATTTTTCATCAAGTGATTAGAATTGTCTGTGTGTTTTTAGTTTGTAATTTCTTAGGTGCACTTGTGAATATTTCAATGGGTGGTCATGATAGTTTGAAGGGCATGTTATATCAGACAGTGAGTTTTCATTTTTCAGATAGAACAAGTGCCTGGTTAATCGGTGCACTTCTTTATTTTTATATCGCATTTTATCTAAGTTATCGAACAAAGTTTAAAATGAACTTATTATTATCGTTCAGTGTAATTTATATTGGGATTAGTTTGGCCGCCAGATGGAATTTTAGTATTGCGTTTTGCTTCTTAGTCGGTGTATTTGTTGCTAAATATAAAAAATATTTATTCCGTTTGATACGTGAATATTTACTGGGCCTTTTTATAAGTTCATTGGTTTCGTTTAGTGGGATTTATTTACTATACCTGAGAGGATTTACGTTCATTTCTCCGCTGGTACCTTATATATTTTTAATATTAGTTTTATGTATATTGATGAAGTTGCAGTGTCGATCACGAGTATTTGCTATGATTGGATATGCAGCTACGGAGTTATATTTAGTTCATGAGTTATTATTAATTTTAGTTTTAGGTTATTCAGAGACACGAAGTAGTGGTTTCTTATTATTATTCTTGATTCTTGCAATGGTTGGTGCCTTATTATTGAAAAATGTCTCTTGTCGAATGTTCTTGGTTCCCAAGCAATATCATGTACAAAAATAGATAGTTTTTGTCGGAAATCGAATGAGTATTTTCTCTTTCTCTTATAATTAGAGAAGGAGGGCGATTTGATGAGTGATGGGTTGATTAAACGAATATTTCAAGGATTAGTAGTCGCGTATATTTTATTATGCTTAATGTTAATATTAGGATCAGTTTTATGTTGAAAATCGGCTTGCTTTAGGCACCGATTTTTTTATTTAATCGTTGTTATTTCCCTAGCTGTTTGTCTAGTGATTATATTAATATCCCAAAGTTTTATTTGATGAGATTTGCAATTTGGATAATTTCTAAGCAGTCAACTTCCTAAATATAGGTGTTGAGGTTAGAGGATTTGATTAATAAAAGTTTAACAATACTATGGGCTCAACTAGTTGTGACAACAATTTTATTTTTATCCAATTTAAGACATACCTTTACAAACAAATTCTATCAAAAAATTTCCTAGGAAAATATCTATAGATTGGTGTCTATTTTTATCAGAGCAATGAAATATTGCGTAATTGTAATAGAGATTTTGTAGTAAGAACTTAAAGTTTTGATAAACTAACGTTTTTAGACTATGAGAAATGATATTCTCAACGAAAACATCTCTCTCATCCATAGTTATCCAATTTTAACTTTCTTTGTCAAATAAGTTCTTTCATAGATTTTTTTCTCATAAGGTGTTAATGCCTTTTTAAATATAGGGGGAGGAATTTCAATGAAAGTACGCATCGCAACAGTAGAAGATGTTCAGGCCTTACATCAGCTTCATTTTGAATTAAATTGTCATCGTCATACATTACAGCCAACAAATTTTCAGGGGCGTAGTGTTGATGAGGAATGGATTTGTGAGAATATTTTGAATGTTGACAAGGATTATTTGGTTTTAGAGATTAAGGATGAAGTTGTAGGAATGGCCCTTCTAGAGAAGAAAGAAGGTCATACGGTTAATGGAAGTGTTCGGTATCGATACTTATATCTTTGTGATTTTATGATTGACTCATCACTTTGCTTACAGAAGTATGGTCATGAGTTATTTAAGGAGATTCGTCGTTATGGTAAAAAGAATTTTCTTTCATATATTCAATTAAATGAGTTAATTAATGATGAGGAACGATTAAAGTTTTTTGAAAAAGAACAGTTATTGGTAACTCAGCAAACATTAAAAAGTGCGATTTAGCTACCCGTTTGGGTAGTTTTTTTATGGTGAAGTTTTAATAGAGAGGATCATCTACTGATTGGTAGAGGGTATTTTTTTTGATGTTTCTTCATAGGCTATAGAGAATGAATGGACAAGACTTGTGGTATTAAGTCAAGTATATGATTGAAAAAAATAGATAAAGATTTTTAAAAGTTGGGCGCACTGAACTAGACCCTCGGCTAATTTTTTAAAAATTTAGCCTAGCGCCAGACAGAAAGGATTCAAAAGCAATCAGTTAGCTTTTGAGTGATACGCTCCTTTCCGGCGTGTAGAGTTGGTGGTTACGTAACAGCGTATCCACCAAACGCACTAATTTTCTAGCGGTTAGGACGAGGGCTCGTTTGTGTTTAAATTTCGGAACTTCATCGTATTTTTTCTGGTAATACAAGCGGTAAGTATCTTCGTGTCGTCTGATAGAGTTGGCAGCTTCAACCATATAATACCGAAGATATTGGTTGCCTGTTCGTGTCAGTGGTGTACGTTCCGATTCAAAGTTTCCAGACTGATTTTTTTTCCAGTAGAGACCGCAATATTTGGCTAATTGGGCTTCATTTTCAAAACGTTCAATTTGACCGATTTCAGCGACAATACCGGCGGCATAAACAATACCGATACCTGGAATACTTTTTAAACATTGGGCTTCTGTTACAATTTCAAAGAGCGCCACAATGCTTTTTTCTAAATCTTTAATCTGTTTTTTCAACGTTTGGATTAATCGTGCATAAGTCGCTAAAACCATGTCTACTGATTCTTGAACGACTTTACCCAATCGATAAGAATCACGAATAGCTTTTTTAATGGTTTTAGCTAATTTCTGTGGATCACTAAAACGACCTCGACCTTTTTCTTGTAGAAGGTTAGCTAAATCTTCTAACTCCATTTCGGCCATTTCATCGAGGGTTAGTGCATCAGAAAGAAGATCGAGCATGGTCGCACCAAAAACAGAGGTATCGAGCTCTTTAGAGAGGGTATTACACTTGTAGTAAAGGTTCTCAAGAAAGTGCTGTTTACATTCGGTGAGTTGATGAACCATTTGATATCTCGAACGAGTCAGACGTTGAAGAGCGATATAGCGTTCCTCTTTTAAAACTGTCTTATTAAATCGTTCAATACGTAAGAAGTCGGCAATACGAAAGGCATCAATTCGATCGTTTTTATCTTCTTCAAAAAGCCCTTTATAACGATGAATGGACTTAGGGTTTTGGATAACGACTTCAACGAGACCTAAGGATTTTAGTTCAAGATCTTCAGATAAAAAAGTTGCAGGATGAAAACTGTAAATCTAAGTAGACTCCATTCCAATCACGATTTTTTCATAGTTAAATGATTGGTGAAACTGGAGAACATCTTCTTTGATAGAAGAGGCACCGTTAATGTTATTAGGAAGGGTAACTTCTTTTAACGTCGTGTCTGAACTATCAAGAAAACAAACATCAAGTTTTTCAGAGCTACCATCAATACCGACAAATAATTTCATGGAAGGGACCTCCTTTCTTTTGAATGAATTTGGAATAAACTCGGATATGGCTGGACATCCCTAGGGTCCCAAACGTGGCGACAACCTCGCGTATAAGTATTCTAAAGACTTTAGCTATGAGTGCTGCCCTCAACCCTGTTAAGAAGAGGAACATAGAAAGAGTCGATACAGCTTGTGCGTCTGTCGAACAGTTTGGGTCTGGGTCACAGTCTTCAAATGTAGTCGAACTACAGGAGGAAAAAGTATATTCCTGATGGATCCAATTCCATTACCTATATGATGGAACGTCCGAGGGTATCTGAGACAAAAAGAGATCACTAAATGAATCATTTAGGTAAAGAAAACTCATTCAGTTTTCAAAGAACAATTCATTCCCTAAATGAAGGGCTTAAACTTATTATACGAGGAGGGCTATTTATGAAGAAAGGTTTTGTTGTGATGGGGGGGGTCATCACATGTCTCTTTATTGGAAAGACAGGTTTAGCTTTTGGGCCAAGTAGCGAGTTGTTATATGATGGAATTGATGTGAGCCAGTGGCAGGGCAATATTAATTTTGAAGCTGTGAGTCAGTCTGGGATTGAGGTTGTTTATATTAAGTCGAGTGAAGGTTACTCTGTAGATCCGTATTTCGAGACGAATTATAAGAAGGCGACGGATGCTGGATTAAAGGTTGGGGTTTATCATTATGTGACAGCGACAACGGTAGAGGAAGCACAATCGGAGGCGGCCTTTTTTGTATCGAATCTTGAAGGAAAAACGATTGATTGTCGATTAGCCATGGATTTTGAGTATTTTGGTAATTTATCGCGAAATCAAATCAATGAGATAGGATTAGCTTTTTTACAGACCGTAGAGTCATTAAGTGGAAAAGAAGTCGTCGTTTATAGTGATACATCAAATGCGATAAACATTTGGGATGAGACAATTGCTCAATATCCACTTTGGGTGGCAGAATATGGAGTAGAGAGTCCACAAGCAAATGGTACATGGTTAGACTGGGTTGGATTTCAGTATAGTGATACCGGAATTATTTCTGGAATTGATGGAAGCTCAGTTGATTTAGATTATTTTACGGATGGAATTTTCTTATCTGATGTTTCGACACCTGTTTCAAGTGTACCTGAAGAACAAAGGCCATCTAATCCAAGTGAATCTTCAACTTTGGTGACAACTTATACGGTACAGAGCGGAGATACATTATCAGAAATTGCGGCTCGATATGGAACAACGGTAAATGAGTTGATAAGCTTAAATGGAATTAGTAATCCAAATTTAATTTATCCGGGAGAAGTGTTGAGAATCCCAGGAAGAGTGAGTGAATCAAGTAGTTCTTCACTAACAATATATAAGGTACAGAGTGGAGATACATTATCAGAAATTGCGGCTCGATATGGAACAACGGTAAATGAGTTGATGAGCTTAAATGGAATTAGTAATCCAAATTTAATTTATCCGGGAGAAGTGTTGAGAATACCAGGAAGAGTGAGTGAATCAAGTAGTTCTTCACTAACAATATATAAGGTACAGAGTGGAGATACATTATCAGAAATTGCAGCTCGATATGGAACAACGGTAAATGAGTTAATGAGCTTAAATGGAATTAGTAATCCAAATTTAATTTATCCGGGAGAAGTGTTGAGAATTCGAGGGAATGTAAGCGGATCAGTGGCAACTTATACGGTACAAAGTGGAGATACATTATCAGAAATTGCAGCTCGATATGGAACAACAGTGAATAGATTAGTGAACTTAAATGAAATTAATAATCACAATATGATTTATA
>SKEL01000258.1_pt1 | contig 59651 bp, 51 predicted proteins | sample 4826741 | NCBI WGS metagenome assembly SKEL01 (sample SAMN11008810, study PRJNA524170) | human gut metagenome | biome: Human fecal sample; material: Feces; isolation source: fecal sample from pouch patient p33 | host: Homo sapiens | place: Israel: Tel-Aviv | collected 2016-03-22
TGAAGATGTATTTAGCCATCTTAGGGTTCCAGCGACGAGTTTGGTGACCGAAGTGAACACCAGCTTCAAGAAGTTGTTTCATTGAAATTACTGCCATGAGTAGTTTCTCCTTTATAAAATGTTTTTTTCCTCTTCCAGACTTCATCTTGCAAGCCCACCCATAAAGAGCAACAGGTTCACAATACATCCAGAATGAGTATTTTGTTGCATAATACAACTATCATAGTTTATCACAAAATCAAGGCTTTGACAAGCCATATGCTGCTTGAAACAGTTTTTATTTTCGCCGTTTGACAGCTCTTTTTACCAATCATTTTGAAAACGAAAAAAGCCCGACAATGTCGAGCTTTTTTATGTCATGAAGGCGGTAGACGGATTTGAACCGACGATCAAGCTTTTGCAGAGCCGTGCCTTACCACTTGGCTATACCGCCATAACAGATAATATTTTACCTTAAATTCAAAAGCACGTCAAGCCTTATTCGTGAAATTCTGCCAGACAATTCTGAAATCCTGTAAATAATCCTTTTTTACACAAAAAAAGTCACCCAACTAGAGTGACTCTCTCTCATCATCAAAATTGGCAGCACTCATCAAAACATTTAACTCACTAATTGCAACGACAAAAGGGAACGTAAAATTTGTCTTATATGGAGATAAAAGTTTTGGCGCCTTTGCTAATAGCTTCAAAACAGCATCATATCGGCTTTACTGTGGATTGCTCCACGGACAGGTTGGAAAGCCATAAAAATGCAAGACTTATTTTTTTGCTAATGCCAATTAACTGGCTCTTTTAGCCGCAACGCTTCATTATTCAACACATCTTAAGCACCACTATCACACGCCATCTGTTACAAATGGTAAGAGGTTAAACAGATTTTTCTAAACAAGTTACCTTCAAAAAGGATGTAGTAGTTAAGATGGATTTGATGCCAAGAAATGTCTGACTTCCTGGAAAATACTATTGGCACCGCTATTTAATATAAAGTGACAGATGGATGGTGGAAAGAAAAAAAGAAATTTCAACAGTACACAAGTAACACTATGAAAGCATTCTTCGTACTCTAATCCGCAGGAGATTATACTGACGTTAAAACACTCTTGTCCTTTCACCTTGTGAAAGTAATAATACCTTATATTAATAACGTTGGTAAGGCTGCCAGAACTAGTATTAATCATGATAACCAACACTTCTGTAGCTATCACCAGAAAACATAAAGCACCACCTTCAAAATCAGACAGCTCAAATTAGTCTAATTTTCCCTAGAATCAACTCATGAATGGAAATGGAGAAGAAGCTAATGTAATCCTAGGACACACCAAAATGAGCAAAACAAATTTTGAATTCGCTAAAAAAATCCAGCCCTAAAGATAAAATCTCTAAAGTGATGATAATAAAAGACGTTTCGGTATTCTTTTTCGAAAAATAATAACCAATAAGTAAACTATTCAAATAGGTTACACCAATATCTTACCACTCATGCGTAGAATTTTCTGAAAATTGTATATTTGCTCAATAAAAAAAGTTTATTTGCGGATTTGCAAATAAACCGATTTCGCACTTTTCGCTGTTAAAATGAAGACATACTTACTAAGGAGGATACTACTAATGCTTAAACTAACCCTTAAACAATTACTAAAAACTGTCGTTCTAATACTTCCATTTTTTGTATATTACCCATAAACCTAACATTTGTTAAAACCAATCAAATCAACCAGAGTAACAACATTTATCCCTTCCCTGCCCTAATGATGTTGTTACAAAACCTATGAATATACGTAATATATAATATATAAAATTTGGAGGATACTTATTATGTTCACATTGAAAAAAACTGCTAAAGAATTACTTAGATACTCTTTGATTATTCCATGGATAATTTTAGCTTTTTTATAAAAATAAAAAATTATTCTTTGATATTCTCTAAAATACTTGACATATTTGCTTTTATAAATGAAGCAACCATTGGATTACCTGTTCCATCAATACAGGCTATAAAATTTTCCAAATCAGATAAATCATTTGATTTTTTTTCAAGATAATCAATAACTTTTTTAAAAAAATTTAAACATGTCACTGCAAACATATCTTGATAGGTTAACATTGCTTCAAGATGTCCAATAAAATAATTTGCTTCGTAAATTTTACGATAATTAATTAATGATAAGATAAGGTTCAAGAAAACAATTTCTGCATTTTTTTTATGACTTGTAAGTGATTGATAAAGCTTATCGCGCTCAACAAAAGCCTTACCTAAAAATACTAAATCGGTCTCTGGTAATATAGACATAGTATTTCCAAAAATATATAACTCAAACTCTGTCCACTCTTCAATTTCATAAAGATATGAAGTTAAAAATTCTTTATCTTCATCTGTAATTTCATATGATGAATCAAGATTATGGATTGCTATCTTAATCATCAGTTCATTTAAACGATTATAAACATCAAAAACCTCAGACTCTTTTTCTGAGTCAAGCAATTTATATAATCCATCAATATCTTGCTTGTTATATAGCTCTGTAAATTTTTTCGATAATTGAAAATACATTGGTTCTTGATAGTTATTAATCGCGTGTCCGAATTCTGAGAAGGTCATGTGGATGCCTGAGATGGCGATTAGAAGTTTATCGGCGGCAAGCATTGATTGTCCGTTTTCGAAACGTGAAAGTTGTGACACAGAGAGATTTTCTCGTGCAACGTCTTTTAGTTTCAAACCACGCGCGATTCGCAGTTCGCGATAAAGTTCACCCAATTGCATTGATTTTTCAAGTTTCATACAGTCTCCTTTTTTGACAAAATTCCAATAAGCTTGGATTTATAGAAACTACGTTTTCTAAATTCTCCCAACAAGAAAGGTCATGTCTGTTATCCTAAACAGCTTAGAAAATCATAGCTCTATATTTCTATTTTAAAAAACTAGTTATATTATCTAGGTATACTAACTAATGTTTATTGTATCATATTTTTAAAAAAGAAATAGAAAAAAACAAGAACTTGCCTAATACAAGTTCTTGTTTGGATCATTATCTTAAGTGATTACCAAATAATGACGCGATCTTCTGGTGCACGCCACATTGGGTCACCAGCTTTGATATCAAATTCTTCATGGAATTCATCAAAGTTTGTCAGTGTCACATTAGTACGAAGTTTACCTGGTGCGTGAACATCAATACTTGCTAGCATTTGCATGTACTCATCGCGAGCTTTCATACGCCAAATAGTTGCGAAATTGATGAAGAAGTCTCGAGCTGAAAAATCATCATCTTGCTTAGCAGCTTCAAGCGCACAAGCAACACCGCCAAGGTCTGCGACATTTTCTGAAACGGTTAATTTACCATTTACTTTTGCCCCATACGAATCAAGGCCGTCAAATTGGTCAACGATTTTATCAGTGCGTTTCGTAAATGCCTCGTAATCCGCATCAGTCCACCAGTTATTCAAGCTACCATTTTCATCAAATGATGCTCCATTAGTATCAAAGGCATGTGAAATTTCGTGAGCAATGACTGCTCCGATACCACCATAGTTAGCTGATGAACTTTGTTCCAAGCTGTAAAATGGTGCTTGTAAAATAGCTGCTGGGAAAACAATTTGGTTTTGTTGTGGGTCGTAATAAGCATTGACCATGTGAGCTGGCATGTGCCATTCGCTACGGTCAACCGGCTGATTCCACTTGCTCCAGCTGTGTGCGATAGAAATTTTAGCAAGGTTTCGTGCATTTTCAACAAGTGATAAAGACTCATCGATAATCTTCTTCGCATAAGTTTCTGGCAATTTTTCCGGATAACCAATATGAGGAGTGATGACATTTAATTTCACAATAGCTTTATCACGAGTTTCTTGCGCCAACCAATCTGCAGAGGCTAAACGTTTCTTGTAAACGTCAATCATTGTTGCTACTTTATGTTCAACATCAGCTTTTGCTTCTGGTGAAAATTTTTGACCAGCGTACCAAAGTCCAAGAGCTTGGCTGTAAGCACCAGATGCTAGATAGTAAGCAGCTTTCTTCTTGTCCATGGCTTGTGGTGTTCCAGAAAGAGCACGACTGTAAGTCCCAGCAAGAACACGAATCTCATCTGTCAAATAGCTATTATAACTTGTTGCTGCAGAAAGGATAAGGTCTGCTTTAAGCAATTCCCAATTCTTTTCAGAATAATATTCAGCAGCAAATTCTGTCCAAAAACGTTCTTCAGGAACGATAACTTTATCAGGAATTTCTCCCAAGATTTCTGTGAAAATTTCATCCAAAGGAAGTTCTGGTGCTAATTTTGTAAAATCAGCCCAGTCATATGGGTGATAAAGTTTGACATACTCTGAAGATTCTTCGCGTGAAAGGACGTACTTAGCAAGTTTGGCATCGAGTTCGATTGTTTTGTCCAACACATCTTTGATTTCTTCTGCTGAAAAATCAAACTTCGCTAGCAATTCTTCTTGCATTTTGCGCCAAGTCGCTAATAATTCTTTACCTTTTTCGTGGTCATCAGCATAGTAGGTTGTATCTGGCAAGATTGTGCCAGGGGCTTCTGCCCACAACACATTAAGCTGAGCATTCATGAAATCTGGTGCCACACCAAATGGAAAAGCATTTGGTTTTCCAGCCATTTCAAATTCTGCAATACGTTTAGCAAAATCTGAAAATGACGTTAAAGCTTTATATTCTTTAATCAGCGGTAAAACAGGTGCTACACCGACTGCTTCACGTTTTTCATAATCAGATGTCATACGGTGAAATTTAACAAAGTTTTGTAGGATGCTATCTTCTGGAACATTTTTTCCAGCTAACCAATCATCGGTTGTATCCAACATCAAATCTTCGATTTCATCAGCCAAATCTGAAAAACCACCTGTACGAGGTTTATCATCTGGAATAACAGCTGTTTTTTCCCACTCGCCATTGACGGCGTCATAAAAATCATCTTGATATCGAGTCATAAAAAATCTCCTTTATTCTGTTATGAACATTCTATCAAAAAATTCAGATAATAACAGTTTTAAAAAACTAAAAAAAGCTAGCCGATTAGGCTAACTTTTTGAATGACTATTTCCGTAGTCTGCGATAAACAGCACTCACCAATAACAAGATGATGAAGAGGAAGACCGCGATTATCGGCGCAACAATCATCGCGTCAACGCGGCTCGCTTCAGATACCACGCGCGCATCTTTGACTTTATTTGGAATGCGGTGACCGCGTACCAAAAGTCTGTGACTGTTAACACCGTAAGGCGTACACGTTACCAAAGTCACGTAATCTTTATTTGGGTCAATGGCTAATGCTGAAACATCATCTGGCAAGACCGTCAGAATTTGGTCAACCTCATAAGTCAAGGTTTCATCTAAGACCTGAATCATGAAGGTATCACCATCAACCAAACGGTCGATGTCTGTAAAGAGCTTAGCCGATGGCAAACCACGGTGACCTGAAATCACAGCGTGTGTTCCCTTGCCACCAACCGGTAAAGATGTTCCAGGAATATGACCAACAGCGACCTGCAAAATCGCATCATCCGTACCATGGTAGATTGGCAAAGTCGTGTTAATCTTTGGAATTTCGACGTAAGCCATAATTCCTGTACCAGTCACATCAAGGGTTTTATTATAAACAGACTTCTCAGCATTTGATAAATTCAAATCAGGCATAACACCCTTAGCTAAGGTCTGATTATAAGCCTTGGCATCTGCTAACATCTTATCTTTCTTATCTTGACTCATGTCCTGAACATTTTGGACATAGCCAGCCACAGCCTCTGATTGGTGAAATGAATTCCAATAATCGCTAACTGTCGGATACAACAAGAGGGACAGCCCGATTATTAAGATAAAAATAAGTGAATTTGTCAAAAAATTTTCTTTGAATTTTTTCAACATACTAAAGAGCTCTCCCCACCGTTGCAAGAGTAAAGGGAGTAGAAAGAAAGCTTAATGCTACTTGCCACTCCCTTTGTCAGATTAACAAGGTTAATGATTTATCAATACTTGCTAACCCAACGTTTACAAACTAATCTTATGCTTATTTAGCAGCATCCATACGTTTTTTAGTAATCAATAGAACAGCTGCTGCAAGAACAAGGATTGAACCAACAACGTAAAGGATAGTTGTACCCATACCACCAGTTGATGGAAGAAGTGAACCTTTACGGTTGACGATATCAGCTTTCAATGAACCGTCGGCTTTGTTAGCATCAAATTTTGCTACACCTGAAGTGACATCACCTGAAAGTTTAATCAATTGAGGGTCATCAGCTTCTGTATCATATTTAGCATCGATTGTGAATTCAATTGGTTTGATTGTATTGTAACCATCAGGTGTAGTTGTTTCTTCAAGTTTGTAGTTACCAGCGTCAAGACCTTTGAATTCGAAGCGTGTAGCTTCACCAGCTGCAAGAGCTTTTACAGTATTCCAGTTACCATCTTTATCTTTTTTAGAAAGTGTGAATCCAGCACCTGCCAAAGCTTCTTTGTTTTCGTTAAGTTTGTTAATAATTGTTTGGTAAGTGAAGACTTTTACAGTATCTTTTGGAGTTTTACCAGTATCTGCTGGTTTAGATGTACCATCACCAGTAGCGTTAGGGTTGTTTGAGTATGTCAATTCAACGCTGTTTGGGTTACCTGCTGAACCAAGAACAGCTTTATCATTAAGAGTTGCGTTGTATTCTACAGTAACTTCTTTATCGTCTTTTGAGATGCCACTAACAGCTTTTACGTCAGTAATGATAACAGAAAGTGTTGTTGTACCATCTTTATTTTCTGTTTTACTTACTTGGTATTGATCTTCTTTAAGAATTGTATTATCTGCTTTTACCAAAGTGATTTTATCAAAAGTTAAACCTGCAGACAATGTATCTGTAAATTCTACATAATAGTGTTCATAATCATCAATATGAATTGGAAGTGTTGCCTTCAATTGGAATGGAACTGTATCATTAATATCATAGTCAGCAGCATCTTGCCAATCAGTTGTTGTACCAGTTGAATCGTTAGTTTCTTTTACTTTCTTTTGAACAGTTGGTCTGTCGTTTTTAACTCGGGCAGTCACATCACCTGCAACTTCCATCATAAAACGAGTGTAAGCTGAATATTTATCATTTTGTGAAGCATCAGCATCTTTTACCAAGTAGTAACCAGGTTCAGAAACTGTAAGAACAGCTTGTCCGTCTTTACTTTCTGCACTAGCTGCTGGAGTTTTAGGAGTTTTAAGGTTAGCACCAGCTAGTTTTGAGAATGCTTTAGCATCATCTGAGTCTTCTTTTTGACCTGTAAGTTTATCGGCGATTTTAGCGGCATCTGATTCACCAGCATATGTAAATGGGTTAACATCAGAACCCCATTGGATATCTGAAAGTGTCTTACCATCTGAAGCAAGCGTACCAGAAAATACTTGGTAAGCTTCGTAAGTATGACCATCTGCAACATGATCAATTGTCAACGTATAAGCGGATGCTTTCACACCAGCAAATGCGAAAAGCGTAGCAACAAAAGCTGCCAAGAACAATTTAAACTTCTTCATTATAATTTCCTTTTCCTTCTTTCTTTTTTAAAACAAAAACTAAATTGTGTAAACTCCAAAATTGAAGTCATAACCTAAATCCTTATAGTAGTGAATCAGGCATCACCACCTTTACCAGGAACTCTATCATTAGGAGTCACCTCCTTTTTGATAATCTCTGTAAATTTTTAGGATGATTAATCCTAGGGAAAGCAGTGCCAAACTTGCACCAATCACATAGTGCATCTTCACACCACTACCACCAGTCTCAGGCAATTCATATTGCTTTTGAGCTTTATTTTTAATGGTAATCTGACCATCAGAAGAATCCGTCTTCATGTCAGATGGATTATCAGATGTCGTTTCACCATTTGAATAACTAGTATCATAGCCAGAAACGGTTTGTTCACGGACATAGTAAGTGAAAATGTACTTGTTTCCACAAGCGTCATAACCAGAAACTGGTAAATTCTTATATGTTCGTGTCCAGTCATCATCATGACTCAACATTTCCCCAGACAGATAAGTTGATTCAGTAGAAGTTTTATCCTCTGCCGTCGCAACCTGAATCACATCATAAGTGATAGAACCATCCGAACGCTCAGTTTTACTACCGTCAGCTTTTAACCATTGTTTCTTAACGGTTAGATTTGTCGTTTTAATATCATTCTCTATACGATATAAACCATTAGTTCTAGCCAGATTAACCGCACCACAAGGATGTTGGAAAATACCATATGTATCAAAATAAAAATACATTTTTTCTGGATTGTCTGGTAATTTATAACCAGGTGGCGCAAAGGTTTCTCTTATGTAATAAATAGTTCCTTCACTTACTGTTTGTCTTACAATTGGACCAAAAAAGCCTTTTCCAATATATGTCACAGGTAAATTTAATTTAGAAATGGAAATTTGACCATTTTCATCAGTTGTATAAGTTGCAACTACATCATCATTACTATCATCAGCATCCCCATCATAACGATAAACAGTGAATTTAGCACCAGCTAAACCTACTTTAGTTCTTGAATCAACTTTTTGAACTACATAAACGTATGGAATGATATACGGTGGAATTATACAATTCTTACTGATACCAGCATCTGTTCCACTATATTGCCAAGAAACTTCTGTTGTATCAGTGGTTTCTCCACCACTAACTCCTGATAAAGTTGCCGTATTCTTAGGCCAATAAGTAGCTGTCAAATCTGGATTTTTCTTAATCAAAGTGTAATCATACTTCAGCTTATAAGCTGTCTCATCTTTTAGATTAATGGTTAAAGTACTTGTTAAATTACCCCAACCATCATCTGTTGATGACACTTTCCAAGACCAATCACTAGAGGGAACTTCTTGATTGCTGTCAGCATAATAAAGCTTAACGGAAGCTTGGTTTAAAGCAAGAGATATGTCCGTCCCGTAAATACTCATGACATCTGTCAAGGTTAACTTATCAGTACCATCTACTAAATCCTCAGCTTCTTGGTTAATTGATAAACTGTAGTGCAAGACTCGGTTGGTGTTATCCCAACTACCTGTCTTAGTAATTGGTTTGACGACTTGCTTGTCTTTACCAAAGGTTATGATTTGAGTTTGACTATCTGAGCCGTAATCTTTATTACCGTCAACAAGAACAGAAACCGTATTGGTTAAAGTATCTGTTACTTTCTTACCTGCTTCAGGTAACTTATCGTAAGCTGTCGTGTAAGTTAACCAAAAATCATTGTTATCACCAATGCTTTGTTTAAGGGTTCTACCATCAGTTGTTGAGAAATTCAATGTGACAACATTATCACTTGAAATAGTCCCATCAACCTTCATGTTCGTAGCACCCCACTCATATTGACCAGTTAGAGCTGAGATGTTATTACCAGAAATCGTTACAGGCGTTTGACTGTAGTGACGACCAAAAACCAAACCAGTTAGGTGAACACCATTTGGTAAATTATCCGTTACCGTCATGGTCTTAGCATCATCACTCAAATTAACCTTAACTTTCCAAGTAACAACACCATCCGTGCTAGTTTTCTTGGTAGTTGCATGATTTTCATCACCGTCCATTTTGATAACATTTGAATTATCAGTATGGTGATACTTAGCTTGGCTGGAATGGTCTGCAGAACTAATCGTATTCCAGAAATCAATATTAGCATTGCCATTTAGCTTAGCTGTTGACTGATATTGAAGAACAATATTTTTACTTGATTTGAAATCATCCGTTAGAATAATTTGAAACTCAGTATATTTAGTATTGCTATCTAAATCTTCATAGTTTGTATAACCACCCCATGAGTTTTGACGAGCTTCCAAAGTAAACTTGCTATCACCAAAGATTTTAACAAGCTTTTTATACAAGTCTTGCAACTGTGCTTTGGTGTACCAGTGAACTTCTGAATTTTGATTCCAAGGATCTGTTAGAAAATCCCTGAAATTCGTCCCTTTTTCAATCACACCACTTGCTGGCATTGTGATTTCAGTTTTCCATTTAAGAACTTTGACATCAGAATCATCAGTATCTTCTTCACTCACAAAAGTCTTAGTCAAATCACCAGAACCTGGTACAGACGGGCTCGAAGAATCTTTTGTTTGATCATCGGTCGTTGTGGTATCACCGTCATCATCTAGGGTTACCGTATTTTTGACTTTAGAACTTGACCAACCAGTATCTGTTACATCTGTTGTATAAGTGATAGTGTAGGTGTTAGTATTTTTTCCGTCTGAAACAGCATTAAATTTTATTTTGGAAACGTTACCAGAACTATCATACTGAATGGTGTAACCAGTATCACTTGGAGAAATCTTCAAATCACTCGCTTCGCTAAGGAAACTATCTTTTAGGATAGCTCCTGCAATATCATTGCCATTAGGATTGACTGTGATTGTCCAAGTGATTTTACCAGTTGAGCTGTCATATGTTCCACTCTTCTTAACTTCATTAAGCTTTAAATCAACACTTGTACTGCTACTCGTCTCACGTTTATCACTATCATCTTTTGAAACAGCATTTACAGTGTTACTAGCCGTCACATTCTCACCAGCTGTTAAATCTGCAACCTTGTAACGATAAGTGATTGTGTAGAAATGCCCAATTGCATTTCCGTCTGAATCCGTTCCACCACTTGTCAATTGATCCAAAGTTAGCGACCAAGTACCATTAGCCGTATCAAAAGTTGGACTTTTAGACACCGTCTCCGTGCTTGTAACGTTGCTTGTACTACCTGCATAAGTTGACTTAGTAATCGATACATTATCAACATCTGCAATTGAAATACCTGATGCCGTCAAAGTATCTGTTAAATCAATTTTTCCTGGTGTACCATATTTAGAATCTACCGTAACTGTGTAATCGATGTATGGCGTATCACCATCATAAGAAACTTTTCCAGCTTTTGACGTTGATAAATCATAATTTTTTGTAATTTTATCTGCTGGAATTTCAATTGTTACACCATCAGAAAACTTAACAGTGTAACCATCATGACTTGTCTCATGTGTTAAACCAAAAACAGCTTCATAATCAATGTATCCATTTGATTGAACACCGTTTCCCATTTTAGCAACGTAACTATCAAGGAAAGTGATTAAAAGATAATATTTATTATTATCTTTTTTAAATTGATACTTAAAGGCATCAACATTATTTTTATCTCGCCCTGTATACTCTGTTTCCAATTTGATATCTTTACCAATTGAAGTATCATCTGGCAGAGCTAAGTAATAACGTTTCTCTTTAGCAAGATTTGTTTGATTAATATTAAATGTTAGTTTTAATGAAACTGTTAACTCTTCAGTAGATAAATCCTTTTGAACAGTTTTTTCATCATATGTATACCCCGTCAAATACCCTGAAAAGTCAGCGTATGTTACTCCTGCTAAGGTATAGATTGAAAATGTATTTGATTTGAAATCAATACTTTCAACAGCACCTTCGCTGGTTTCCTTAATGTCTGTATCTGTCGATTCAGTCAAATCTTGAACTTGATTGATATCGTTGCCCACGAAGTGGTACAACTTCCAACCAGCTTGCTTGTCATCGCTGGTAGATAGGTCATTCTTGAAATTCATTGAAACCTTCACATCTTTGCTTGGTTCAACTTCCTTGCCATCATCTGTAACAAATGAAATATCATAAGAATGAGCTTGTGACAACTCTTGCTTGCTTTCGCTAAGAAGTGTTGTCAATTTATCATCAATGGCACTTGTATCTTCAACAGGCTTTACTTTTAATTGAACTGGTTCTGAAAACGTATTGCCTTCGTAAGAGACATTTACGGTGATATCAGATGTCTCAGCATTCAAAGTACCTGCCTGTGACATATCCTTTTTTTCTTGACTTGACTCAGTCGATGTCGTTTGTGAGGAATTTTCAGTTTGATTAGTTTCTTGAGAACTTGTCGACGTTGATTCAACTTGCGAAGAACTACCATCTTGCGATTGAAAAACAGCTGAGCTATTTCCCGTACTAATCGTTAGGGCTGGTAATATCAGCAAATAAGTTGTACAAAAAACAATAACAACAGATAGCGCCAGAGCAATCTTTGCAATGATGCTATCTTGGACTCGCTTTTTTATTAAAATCGCTAGCTTTGCCCAAAGCTTTACCATAAAATTCCTTTCTAAACATAATTTATTAACTGTCTAAGCAATTGCCACATACAAATTGTGACTAAATCTAAATTTTAGTTTCCCAACTAACCATTCAGAGTTTAATCAATTGCACCCATGCGAGATAGTGGCCAAATTCTTAGTGTTAGTTTCCCAACTAACTGTTCACTGTCTACCGGACCAACGGTTTTATTACGTGAGTCGATTGAAACTTTTCGGTGATCTCCCATCACGAAATATTTCCCATCAGGCACCTGATACGGAAGTTTGATATTTGTCTGTCCGTAATCTTTCTCGCCTTTTTGTAGGTAAGGCTCATTTAACTTTTTACCGTCAACATAGACATTCCCTTTTTTATCAACGTTAACCCATTGACCTGATGTCGCAATCACACGTTTTACAAGAACTTTATTATTGTAATAAAATGCAACGACATCACCCTGCTTTAAATTTTTCTTACTAACAGAAACTACCATGTCTCCAGCTTTCAAAGTCGGAGTCATTGAATTTCCATAAATCTGTAAAACAGGAAGCCAAATTGTCGCAATCAGTACAGCTAACGCTGCCACTGTCAGTAGCGTAAAAACCGTGCTGCGAAGAGTGCGAACATAACGTTCACGATATTTAATCTTTCCTAATTCTTTTGAAAGATCATCAGCTTTCGGTAAATCAGTTAAATTGATTTTCTGTGATTTTTTTTCAAATAATGGTTTCATTTTAAAAATCCCAGCATTCTACGCTTTATTATCTATATTATTTTTGGCATCTGCCATACGTTTTACATTATAAAGATACGTATCCGCTGCTGCCTGTGCTTCTTCAAAAACTTTACTAATCGCTAATGCTGCCTCAGCAATTGATCCCGCATCAGTAACTTCTAGCTCGCGACGTTCAAGTTTTCCCTCAAGTTCTTTGACCTGACCTTGGAGTTCCTCAATCTCTTTTGCCTGCTCAACAAGCAATTCAAAAAGGTCTGAACGGCGAAGTTTTCTTAACTGTTTAGCATCAAGCATCCTAATTCCTCCTTTCCAATATCGTCTTTCACATAAAACTCACATAATTCTAAAAGCATATTTATTCTTGTTTTGGAAAAATAAACATTTTTTCATTTTGCTATTTTATGCATCTAGACGTTTTGGGGTTTATTATAATATTTTTTTGCTAATTTGAAAAGCAATTTTCCATAAGTGATACATTTTTTAAAAAATTGTTTCCTATTTCTCATTTTTTTAATATTTTTTCTCAATTCATGTTAAAAAAGCTAACAATAACAATTTTATGAAGTAAAACGTTAACAATATCGTATGATTGATGTAGCTTAACTTTTAGCTTTATGTTACAATGTTAAAGTGATTAGGTATAATTTTTTGTCTTTTCAGAATTATTACATCGTTCAAGTTGAGGATTGTTTATGGCAAATTTATCAAAAAAACAACACCAAGTCTCAGAAACAAAACACCGTTTATCAAAAGCACTTTATCTACTAATTACTGAACGACATTATGACGAAATCACTATCTATCACATTCTTGATAAAGCTGATATTTCACGACGAACATTTTATCGTTACTTTAACAGCAAAGATGATTTAATGGATTTCTGTCTAGAAAACTTTGTCGATGGATACTATCATCAGCGTGATAATTTTATCTTAGCAGAAAGTGCCGAAGATGTATTCTTAGTCACTTTGAATTTTATGTATTCAAATCGATTATTCATCGCATCGCTTGTCAGAAGCGGCCATTTTTCACTGCTATCAGAAAAATTAAATAAAAATTCCGCTAAAATCTACAAGAAAATCAACCTACCATGGTGCATCGATGATTCTGTAGAAAGTAACATCGACTATATCTCAAAAGGGTTATACGGTGCTTATCTTAACATCCTACAATTTTGGTTAACTAAAGATAAACCCGAAAAGCCTGAATTTATTGCTAAAAACTTATCCCTTCTTTTTAATTCTATTCCTGGTTACTTCAATGCTCCTTCAAAAGAACATATCCCGTTAAGAAATGAAAAGTAAGAGATATTTTTTTATAATGTTTTTCTCGTTTTTACCCATCTTGACACAATTTTTACGTGATATTGACAGAAAAAACGTTAACATTGACAGGATTATCGCTTACATTATGTCAGAAGTTGACACAAGAATGACTTAGTTGACAGTTCTTGACACTTTTTTAAGCAAAAAGTTATCCACAGACTATCAACCAAACAATCAAAGATTAACCGTTCAGTTAAGTATAATTGCTTTTGATAACCTCGATTTCATACCTGTGCTCCCGAATAAACAGATCTCAGTCGATCTTGAAATAGATGAAAGCCAGTAACATTTTAATGTTATTGGCTTTTTGCATGAAATTTTCAAATCATTCCTGAATTTTTTATAAAAAAAGCTAAAATAGCTTGAAAATTCTTCTTTTTTTACACAATTTGTTAACAGTTATTCACAACTTGTGGATAAATATGGTTATATATTGGGGATAACTTGTGTATAAACCACCAATAAATCCTTTAATATCAATGGTTTTAGGCTATTCACAATTTTGATAAATAACCTGTGTATAACTTCTTCTTTTTGACATTTTCCCAACAAAAAGAAGCCGATTATTCCCATCAGCTTCCCATTTTCACAACTAATAAGTCATTTTAGATTAGATCATCCCGGCTAACTTGTTCAAAGTTTTGATTGCCATCGTTTAGTTTATCCCAAATGACAACTTTTCCAGCTTTTAGTGACTTTTGAACATCAATAATACGTTGATTTTCTGAACCACGGAACTGTAACATCAAGTTTTTCTTAGTGATATCAAAGCGACCATCTACCAAAATATCAATTAGGCTTAGCATTTCTAGTTTATCTGGTGTTTCTTGCATCATTTCTTCCCAAGTATATCCAGTCCAAGACCAAATATCTTTTTCAGGAAGTTCACGGCGCACGCGCTTAATTAATGGCAAGAGAAAACCTGTGTTTAAGAAAGGTTCACCACCAAGAAGCGTCAAGCCTTGAACATAAGGCTGCGCCAGGTCAGCCATAATTTGCTCTTCTAACTCTTTCGTGTAAGGTTGCCCTGCCTTAAATGACCAAGTTGCAGCATTATAGCAGCCTTTACAGTGGAACATACAGCCTGACACGTAGAGAGAATTACGAACACCTTCTCCATCAACAAAGTTGAAGGCTTTGTAATCCATGATTCTACCCTGACTCAAATTTTCTGAAGTCCATTCACCAGGTTTAGGAGTATTCCAATTTTTTTCTTCCATACTAGTCTTCTTTCTATTAATTTTCTAAAGATATCCAGTAACGTTCTACAGAATCTTGAACATCTTCCAATACACCACCGTTAGCTAATATAACTTTGCGGCTACCTGGATTATCATCATGACAAGTCACCAAAGCTTTTTTAATATTTTTCTTCTTAGCTTCTAGCAAACCCAAGCGCAACTGTTCTTTAGCATATCCTTTGCGGCGTTCTGATAGACGAATAGAATATCCGATGTGCCCACCTTGTTTTAAAAGATTGTCATTAAGACGTAAACGCAAATGCAAAAATCCCAAAGCCCTGCCATCATCAGAAAACGAGACAAATTGGACCGATGGAACAAACGTATCTGGGATATTAATTCCCATTTCACTCAAACGATTATCCTCAAGCCATTTTTCATAATCAAAGTTATCCACAGACCAGAAACCACCATCGTGGGCAGACTGGCTCGCTTCAAATTCTTTCATCATTTCAATAACTGCTTCTTTATCCGATAATTCAGGTCTTCGTAATTGCATAAGCTCACCTCTTATTTACTTTTCTTTTTAGCTTTTTCTAAAAATTGTGCTTTCAACTGGTTAACACGCGCTTTTTTGTCAGCTTTCACATTTGAATTTTTCTCGTGAAAACGTTCGACTTGCTGCATACCTTTATAGTCTAATTGGTATTTTCCCACGTTATTGCTCCTTTCATCTTAATTTATTTATCAATATAACAAAGAAGCTGGGACAACTGTCTCCAGCTTCAATTATTTTATGAAACTGTCTAACAAGAATCTATGCTTTGTGCATGTGAGGATCACCAGGATTTTTAATAGTTGATCCGTTCATGTTTTTAACACGCGCAGAAATTTCTTTGTGACGGCCATTAACCATTGGACGAGCTTGAGGGTTTCCAAGATATCCACAAGTACGTTTAACAACGTCTACAGATTTTGGATCGCTGTTTCCACAGTTTGGACAAACGAATCCACGTTCTGTTGGAGTGAAGTCCCCTTCAAAACCACATTTGTAGCAACGGTCAATTGGAGTGTTAGTTCCAAGGTAACCAACACGAGTATAGGCATAATCCCAAACAGCTTCTAGGGCTTTTGGATTTTGTTGAAGAACTGGATATTCACAGTAGTGAATGAATCCACCTGTCGCACCAGCTTCTGGATAAACTTTTTCAAAGTCCAATTTTTCAAATGGTGTTGGGTTTTTACGCACATCATAGTGGAATGAGTTTGTGTAGTATTCTTTATCTGTAATATCTTTGACAATACCAAATTTCTTAGTATCAAGACGGCAGAAGCGGTCTGTCAAACTTTCAGATGGTGTTGAATAGATTGAGAAGTGGTAATCATATTCATCTGACCATTCTACACAGTATTCTTTCATCTTGCGGATGATATCCACTGTAAATTCTTTAGCTTCAGCATTTGTTTCCCAGTTTGGTCCGAAGAAAACTGTTCCGACTTCGTAAAGTCCGATGTAACCAAGAGAAACTGTTGCACGACGGTGACGGAAAAGTTCATCAACGTTGTCGTATTTGCCAAGACGTTTTCCAAACGCACCGTATTGGTAAAGAATTGGTGCATTTGCTGGAGTTGCTTCTTTGACACGTTCAACACGGTAAACAAGAGCATCTTTAGCAATTCCCATGCGTTCGTTGAAGATTTCCCAGAATTTGTCCATATCACCGTTTGATTCCATTGCAATACGAGGAAGGTTAACAGTGACAACCCCAAGGTTCATACGACCTGAGTTAACTTCAACGCCATTTTCATCTTTCCAACCTTGAAGGAATGAACGGCATCCCATAGGTGCTTTGAATGAACCAGTCAATTCAACGATTTTGTCGTATGAAAGAACGTCTGGATACATACGTTTTGTAGCACATTCCAAAGCTAATTGTTTGATATCGTAGTTTGGGGTACCTTCTTCAAGGTTAAGACCACTCTTCAATGTGAAGATTAATTTAGGGAAGATAGCTGTACGGTGTTCGCTACCTAGACCTTTGATACGAATAGTAAGAATGGCTTTTTGAATTTCACGTTCAAACCAGTTTGTACCAAGACCAAAACCTAGAGAAGTAAATGGTGTTTGACCATTTGATGTAAACAAAGTATTGATTTCATATTCAAGACTTTGCATAGCATCGTAGATATCTTTTTTCGTTTTTGTACGTGCGTAATCTTCGCGACGATCTTCAGCAACCCATTCTTGGGCATCTTTCATATGTTTTTTATAGTTAAGTTCAGCATATGGTGCCAAAAATTCATCGATACGGTCTGCTGTACATCCACCATATTGGCTTGAAGCGACGTTAGCAATGATTTGAGAAATTTGAGCTGTCGCTGTTTGAATAGATTTTGGACTTTCAACTTCAGCATTACCAATCTTAAAGCCATTTCCCAACATTCCTTTAAAGTCAATCAAACAGCAGTTTGTCATTGGAGTGTATGGGCTGTAATCAAGATCGTGGAAGTGAATATCACCTTTTTGGTGAGCATTGGCAACGTGAGCTGGCAACATTTTAAGTCCGATTGACTTACCAACGATACCTGCAGTCAAGTCACGTTGCGTGTTGAAGACTTCGCTATCTTTGTTTGCGTTTTCATTTACGACCGTTTGATCTTTGTTCAACAGTTTATCAATAGAAAAGTTGATATCTGTCGCCTGAGAGCGCGCAAAATCGCGTTTTGTACGATAATTAATATATTCTTGAGCAATTGCATATTCATTAGCTTCTAAAAGTTCATGCTCAACGATATTTTGAATCTCATAAATTTTAACGTTATCTTTGAAGCGGTCAAAAATTTCAGCAACGATATTATCTGAAATACTTTCCAATTTTGCTTCGATAACTGGAGACATTTTTGTCACATTATTGCTAGCTTTTAGCAAAGCATTATAAATCTTATCTGCATCAAAGTTTACAGAACGTCCATCACGTTTGATAACTTTTACAGTAGGCTGAGTAGCAATTTTTTCTTTTTCTAAGGTAATCATATGAACACTCCTTCTTACTCGTCTATTATAACACGGGACAAAAAAAAATCAATATCTTGTGGTCACTTTTTTTGAAGACCACAAGATATTGCGTTTTTCTTTATTTTTTATGATAGACGGTAAAGCCTGTAATACCGCCGATTTGGACCTTTTCGTAGTTAGAAGAAAAATTATTTTTAAGTGAATCAGAAATTTTTTGGTCCTTGTTGACCACAATATATGCCCCTAGATTTTGTAGTAGCTCATCTTCTAAAACTTTTTTATTAGCAGATTTAGCAGTATTAACTACTGGTGAAGTAAATTGTGAACTACTTGGGAGTTGACTATCGATACCAATCTTAGACGAATCATCCCAGACGTAAACAGTATCATCTTTAGACACTTCTTTTTCGAGATATTTTGCAATAGTTGTGCGTTCACTATTAGCATTAACTGACAAGCAAGCATGTAAAACAGGCTGCCCAACACCAACTACTAACACCAAAATTGGCAAATAAAAGTGACGTTTAAGATAAAATCCAAAACTTCCAACATTGTCTGAAGCTTTTCTACGACGGTGTGACGTTTTTGTCATACTACGTTGATATTGCTCACCTAATGCCATAGCTGTTAGCAATACACCAAAAGGCATAGCTGCTAATAGATTGTAAAACTGATAACTTTGCGTTAACAAATCAATAACAAAGAAGCAGATAAATACTAAAAGAATAAGCCATTTAACTACTTTATCTTGAGAGTTTCTAACAATTTTACCAAATGACACCGCACCAAGCAAAAGCCCAGAACCCAAAGCGACAACGATTTGGAACAACAATGTCAAAATCAAATTACCATCACTTGTCACAAAACTAGTAAATTGATAAACAATAGCTTGGTTAAGGTACGGCAACAATACTTGTGAGTTCAAAATAAAGTAACCAGCAGTGTAAAATACCAAGATAGTACCAAAAATGATACACAATAATTGGTAGAAACCACGCGCAAAGTGACCTTTTCTCAAGTTATACACAATGATTGTCAAGAATGAAAGTACCCAGAACACCAATGTACGAGGTTCTAAAAGCATGGCTGCTGCGCCAGCAAATCCATACAAGATGAAAGCTTCATCCTTGATAATGTCAGCAAAATACTTGGTCAAGAACCACAATGAAACCATAACAAAAGGCATGGCAAACTGAATAGGATATAAACCACCAAAACCAAGCGCAACATTTAACAAGTAAAATACTCCAGTAAATGTAACAGCAAGACGGTGACTATCAGTAAAGTAGTTAACCAACTTGTAGAAATAAATTCCTGACAAATAAAATGCCACAATTTGGATAGGAACTAACCACAAAGTTGACCCAAGAATGTATGCTAATGCAATGACAGCATAATAAAGGAAACCACCTGTCGCAAACATATCCGTAAATGGAAGGTGTCCTTTAGAAAACATTAATCCAATATAAAGATTTTGTGACTGTAGGCTATTTGCCATGTCAGTAAATAAAGGCACTGCTACTGATAAGCAACTCACCACAACACTCAATAGTAAAATATACAATTTATGAGGTTGAGGAACTTTTGTTCGTTTAGAAGGCTCTAGATGGCTTCTAACTTCACCGACTTTACGAGATGTGCGACTGTACGATGATAACGCACTCTGATCTACATTTACTTGTTCTGATGTATTCACTTATTCTCTCCTTGAATTGTCATACATTAAGTATAACAAAAACTAATCATTAGTCAATTTGTTAAGGATAGCACAATAAGCTAAAAGTTCCCTAAAACCGTGGCGTGGCTTGTTTTGATAGCGTTTTAAGAAATCCTTTTCTTCTTGGCTGAGAACATCCGCTTTTTTCATCAAATTTTCCTCCTTCATTTACCTATTCGTAAAATAAAAAAGAGTCATTTTTGACAAAAAAAATAAAGGCTAGGAAATACTCCTAACCTTTATAGCAAATTAGTCTTCGTCTAAGAAGCTATTGAAAACTTCTTCAATCATATCCCATTCAGCATCTGAATCTTCAGGAATTGGTTGAAGATCACCTTCAGTACCATCTTCATTTTCAGTGAATGAGTAAGCTTGAATTTCGATTTGACCTTGTTCATCTTCTTCAGCACCTGCTGGTACCAAAAGAACATAGTTTTTACCGAATTCTTCGCGACCATCGATTGTCAAAAGAATTTCAAAAAGTGTTTCATTACCTTGTTCATCTACAAGTGTAATAACTTCATGCTCGTGATCATGGTTATGATCGTGGTTATGGTTATGTGCCATAATAGTCTCCTTTAAATGAATTAATGATTAGATTAAAACATTCTATCTAAATAATTTTGCAAAATAAGCTGTGCTGCTAACTTATCGATAACTTTTTTACGTTTACCACGACTAACATCAGCTTGCTCTACTAACATACGTTCTGCTTGAACAGTTGTTAAACGTTCATCTTGATAATCAACTGGAATGTTGAAAAGTTCTTTGATTTGGTCGCCATAAGCTTTACTTGCTTCAACACGAGGACCTTCGGTATTATTCATATTTTTTGGTAAACCGACAACAAACTTATCAACGTTATACTGCTTAACTAACTCTCCAAGTCTTTCAAAACCAAATTCGCCAGCTTCTTCGTCAATTTGGATAATTTCTACACCTTGCGCTGTAAAACCAAGTGGGTCACTAATCGCAACACCAACAGTCTTTGAGCCGACATCTAGTCCCATAATTCTCATTTCAAATTAATTCCATTTCCTTTGAGATAATAGCGGACAAGCTCTTCAACAATTTCATCACGTTCGTATTTACGAATTTGATTTCTGGCATCATTGTAACGAGGCACATAAGCAGGGTCACCACTTAGGACATAACCTACAATCTGATTGATTGGATTATAGCCTTTTTCATCAAGAGAGCGATAAACCGTTGTTAAAGTCTCACTAATTTCTTTCTTGTTGCTATCGTCTAAATTAAAGCGTACAGTTTCGTCAGTAAATCCCATACTTACACCTTCTTTCTAAATAGCTGTCACCAATTATTATAGCTTATTCACAAAGATTTCACAAGAATCTGACTTTATTTAACCAAAGTTTATTTCACAATAGCAATAGTTATGACAAAAAATGTCATAAAACTTGACATAGATACAATGTAACCTTTTTCAAATTTTAACAAAATTGCTATTTTTTATAACAAAAAAAGCCCCCAAAGAGGGACTTTTCTACTATATATTATAATGCTGCACGAAGACGAGCTTCTGCATTTTCCACATTACGAATTGAGCGTGGCAAGAAAGCACGAATATCGTCCTCTTTGTAACCCACTTGAAGACGTTTGTCATCAATCAAAATTGGGCTTTTCAAAATACGCGGATTAGCTTGAATGAGATCGATAACCTCACTTAAACTTAATTCCTCGATATCGCAGTCAAGTGCTTTTGCGTAACGGTTTTTAGATGAAACAATACTTTCAATACCGTTTTCTGTTTTAGTTAATATAGCTAAAATTTCTTCGCGTGATAGTGGTTCTTTTCCTAAATTCTGTTCTTTATAAGGGAGCTGATGAGCGTTGAGCCATGTTTTGGCTTTCTTACAGCTTGTACAACTTGAAATTGTGTAAATTTTAATCATGTGCACTCTCACTTTCTATCCCATGATAGTTGTATTATAGCACACACACATTGAGGAACACATGGGACCTAAGACCTATTTTTCTAAAAAGTCAATTAAAAAGATTTATTTTTTTCTTGAAAATGTACTCATTTTTATCAAAAATTTATTAAAAAAAGCCTGAAACGCATTGTTTCAAGCTTTAAAGCAATTCAAAATTATTCTTCGATTTCAATCGCATCATCTAGGTCAAGAACAACTTCATCTGCTTTTTCAGAAGTTGCAGCTGATTCGTCAGCAGCATTTGCTGCTTTTTCATCTTCAGTTTCTTCAACAAGTCCATAATGAACACGAACTTTGTGATCAATTTCGTCAAAGACATCTGGGTGATCTGCCAAATATTTCTTAGCATTTTCAGAACCTTGACCAATTTTCTCACCATTATAAGAGAACCATGCACCAGCTTTGTTGATAATATCCAAATCACTAGCGATTTTAATCAATTCACCTGTACGTGAAATTCCTTCACCGTACATGATTTCCACTTCAGCAGTTTTAAACGGTGGAGCAACTTTGTTTTTAACAACTTTGATTTTAGTTTCTTTACCGATGTTGCTATCTTTTTGGTCACCAGTACCTTTAATTTGTGTATTTCCACGAACATCAAGACGAACTGATGAATAGAATTTAAGAGCACGTCCACCAGGTGTTGTTTCTGGGTTACCAAACATGACACCAACTTTTTCACGCAATTGGTTGATAAAGATAGCGATTGTTTTTGTTTTGTTGATAGATGCTGAGAGTTTACGCATAGCTTGACTCATCATACGAGCTTGCAAACCAACGTGGTTATCACCAATGTCACCATCAATTTCTGCACGAGGTACAAGAGCGGCAACAGAGTCGACAACAACAAGGTCAACAGCACCAGAATCAATCAATTTACCTGCAATTTCAAGACCTTGTTCACCTGAGTCAGGTTGTGACAAAAGAAGTTCATCGATATTAACACCAAGAGCTGCTGCATAAGCTGGGTCAAGAGCATGTTCGGCATCAATAAAGGCTGCAATACCACCTTCTTTTTGTGCTTGTGCCACGGCATGAAGAGCTACTGTTGTTTTACCTGAACTTTCAGGACCATAGATTTCAATGATACGTCCTTTAGGGTATCCACCAGCACCTAGGGCAATATCAAGCGCCAGACTACCAGTACTCATGACTTGAACTTTTTGTTCAGCACGCTCACCAAGGCGCATGACCGCTCCTTTACCAAAATCTTTTTCGATTAATTTCAAAGCATCATCAAGTGCTTTTTTACGCTCATCACCGAATTTCTTCGTGATAGCTTCTGTTTTCTTTGTCTTTTTAGCCAAATTTTTCCCTTTCTGTTTGTTCGAGATACTAGCCCTATTATATCAGAATTTAGTCTTGTAATAAAGCTTGACGTACTAAGTTAAAAGCATACAAACATGCAATATGACGCACATCTGAACGGCTTCGTCCACCTATAACAACACGGATAGAATGAACTTTTTCTCTTGTAGCAATACCTATGAAAACTGTTCCCGCTGGATGACCTTCTAGACCATCTGGACCAGCAACTCCTGTTAAGCCAATTCCAAAATCAGCGTCTGTCAGCAAGCGTGATTGCTCAGCCATTTTTTCAGCTGTAAAATGACTCACAACCCCATGTTCTTGTAAATCTTTTAAAGGAATTTGAAGCATTTTTGCCTTTTCTTCAATGCTATAAGTCACAAAACCACCATTAAAAACTGCTGAAGAGCCTGGAAAATCAGCGATACTTGATTGAAACAGACCAGCTGTCAAACTTTCTGCAGCCGTAATAGTCTTATGTTTTTGCTTAAGTAAATCAAAAACAACACGCGCCATACTATTATCATCACCATATCCATAAAGCAAATTTTCAAGCGGAATGCTATTTAAAGTCTTCTTAGCAAGAATCTTATGCTCAAGCTCATCCAACTTAGCCTTAGCTGTTTCAAGGTCATCAGCCTTCGTTGACAATCTAAGTGTCACTTCACCTGTTTTGGCATACGGAGCGATTGTTGGGTCTGTTTGATTTTCAATCAAATCTGATAAAACTGTTACCAACTGACTTTCCCCGATACCAAAGAAACGTAAGACACGTGAATACAATTGCTTGTGGTCACTAGATAGCAATGGCACTAAATAGTCCCAAACCATAGGCTTCAATTCACTTGGTGGTCCAGGAAGAACGACATAAGTAACACCATCAACTTCCAGAACACCACCTACAGCAAGTCCCGTACTATTTTGAAGAGGTGTTGACCCCTCAATCAATTGAGCCTGACGTTCATTATTAGCTGTTCTTGTAAATTGCGGACGTGTCGCAAAGAATTCATCCAAACGTTTACTTGCCTGTTCATCAAAAACCAAGTTACGTCCTAGATATTTTGCCAAAGTTTGTTTTGTTAAATCATCTTCGGTTGGTCCTAAACCACCGCAAAGAACAACTAAATCACTGCGCTTACTTGCCAAATCAATGATAGACAGCAGACGTTCTTCATTGTCTCCAACTGCCGTTTGGAAAAAGACATCAATCCCTAACTTAGCAAATTCCTCTGATATAAATTGTGCATTCGTATTTGTGATTTGTCCTGTTAAAATCTCTGTTCCAACAGCAATGATTTCAGCTTTCATAATTGCCACCTACTTATCTATTCGTAATTTAATTTTATTCTACCAAAAAAAGCTGAAAATTAACGTTTTTTTGTAATAAGCTTCGCGTAAACAAGTGTAAAAACGTTGTAAACTTACTTTACATCACTGTCAACGACGGCTTTTTTCATAATTATCACAGACAAAACCGCAAGCAAAATCAAAGATAGCATAAAGTTAATTGCCATGACTGCTGAAACAGACATTTGCTTCACCATAAAACTTAATATGCATAGTAGTAAAACACTTCCTATACGACTTACTGTTGACTTAAATGAAATCAAAGAAGAAATATTCTCAACAGAAACCATTTTGTTAAATTGATAATTTAAAATAAATTCAATCACATAAAAGACAAAAACAAATATGAAATAAGCTGTCAAGAAAATCTCAATCTTCCCTAAAAAGAATGTCAACGGTAGAAAAACAATCAACGGACTGAACTTAAGCACACCAGCATACTTTTTAATACCATCAATGTTGATAGAATATGAAAAAAGTGTGATGACTTGAAAAGCAATGTAAAAGAATGGAAAATACTGACTATCAATCCCCTTGCTTAAGAAAAATGATTGCCAAAGCTGAAAATGTGTCTGAAAGAAAATCTGAGTTAGAAAATCAAAAATCAGAATTAAACTCAAACGTGGCTGCTTGCGAAGTTCATTAAAACTATCAGTAATTTGCTTTTTCAAAACCATTACATGACTATCTTGTAGTGAGTCTGACTTTGTTGTTTCCTTAAAAAAGAAAAAACTGATAAGGGTTGAAGCCACAAGAAAAACTGTTCCTAAGACATAAATGTTAATCCCGATAAAGTGATAAAGAATACCACCTAGACTACTTCCTAGTAAGAGTCCAACGATTTCTAGACGGTTACTCAAGGCCAGAAATTTCCGAAGTTCTGCTTCACGGTGCGCTAATTTAAGCTGATTAATAATGTAAGCATCAAGCGTTCCACTATCTAAAGCTGCGGCAATCCCGTAACAAAACCAAGCCGCAAAAATCAAGTAAAACTGATTGCTAAATAGCACAATCAAAAACATGATGATTAAAAATAACTTTGACAGGCTGTAAAGATTTTTTCTGGAATAATTATCTGCTAGTAGTCCACTTGGAAATTCAAATAAGACGATAGCAATACTATAAGCTGACTGAATGATTAGAATCTGTGATAAGCTTAAACCTTTGGCTAATAAAATTACTGTCAAAATAGAATGCGGCAGCGAATAAGCCATACTAACCCAAAAATTTGATAGTAGAAAAACTAATGTATTCCTTTTTATGCTTAAACTTTCCATATCTCCCACCAACCCTTCACAGAATTTTCTTTACAGAATACCCTATTTCACTAGTACTGTCAAGATGTTTTACAGATAATTGACAAGGGTGTCAAAAAAAGCCACCTGACACTATCAGATGACTAAATTGATTTAAAATCACAATCTACTTCATGGTCATTTACCAAACCTGCTGCCTGAAGAAAAGAATAAACACAAACAGGACCTACAAATTTAAAGCCACGTTTTTTTAAATCCTTAGAAAGATTTTCAGATAAAGGCGTGCTAGCTGGAAAACTCGCGTAATCCTCCACCTCATTTACGATAGGAGCGTAACCAACCCAACGCCAAAGATACTCATCAAAAGAGCCAAATTCTTTCTGAATCTTGATAAAAGCTTTAGCATTTGTACGTGTCGCAAAAATCTTACGACGATTTCGAACAATTTCAGGATTTTGAAGAAGCATTTCAAGTTCTTCATCAGTCATTTGCGCCACTTTTGTCACATCGTAGTCATAAAAAGATTGCTTAAATGCTGCGCGTTTATTAAGAATAGTCTCCCAAGAAAGTCCCGCTTGATAAGTTTCAAGACATAAAAGCTCAAAAAGTGCTTGATCATCATGCAGTGGCTTTCCCCACTCAGTATCATGATAAACAACATACAAAGGATTATTTTCCCTTACCCAACTACAACGTTTCATGTGAAACATCTCCTGTAATTCCTTGATAACTAGCCCTTCATCAACATCTTAAGGCTTGATTTGATGTATTGTTCTGCGGTTTCATTTGTACCTTCAAAGAACTTACGAATTTTCTTAAGTTCTGCTGCCTTGTAGCCGAGTGCCAAAAGAGCTTCCATGGCCTCTTCAAGCTGTTCGTTTGCCACTGCTTTTGCCTGAGAAGCTAAGCCATTTTCCATAGAAACATCAGCAAACTTACCAGCTAAATCAAGCACCATTTGTTGAGCTGTTTTTTTACCGATTTTTGGAAATTTCATCAGATAACGAATATCACTATTGTCAATAGCAGTTACGAGACCTTCATTATCATCCACTGCGATAATCGCTAGCGCTGTTGTCGGACCAATTCCAGAAACCGAAATTAGATTAAGAAAGACTGCTTTTTCATCTTCTGTATGAAAGCCAAACAAAAGCTGTGCATCTTCTCGAACAACTTGATGAAGGTAGATTTGAACATCTTGATTCATCAAGTCAGAAAAACTATATGGATTAGCAACGTTGATAATGTAACCTAATCCTCCAGCTTCAACGACAATATATTTTGCAGTAATTTTAGTTAATTTTCCTTTGATATAATCGTACATTTAGTATTTTCCTAACTCTCTTAAACTTGTATGATTTTCTTGAATACGACGGAACATCTTTTCCATGTCTGATTTAGTAAAATTGACCAGGACAGGACGACCGTGTGGGCAATTATACGGATTCTTACATTGTGATAATTGCACTAGAAGTTGACGTGCTGAATAATCATCAAGAGTGTGATTAGCTTTAATTGAACGTTTACATGACATCATAATCGCTAACTCTGCACGGTATTTTTTGACAGATACTTCATTTGTCAAAAGTAACATATCACACATTTCATAGACAGCCGATTCAATCTCCTCTTCTTTCATCCAAATAGGATGTTCACGAAGAATAAATGTATTGTTCCCATATGGTTCTAGATTGATGCCAACTTGATTTAAAAGCTCCATTTTTTCTTGAAGCTTGATAAAATCTGCTCCAGAAAACTCAAACAAATATGGCATGAGCAATTGTTGGAGTGAAGCATCGACGTCACCAATTTTGTCACGATAATATTCATATTTAACACGTTCCTGCGCCGCATGTTGGTCAATGATATAAAGGCCACCATTTCCCTGCGCAAAAAGATATGTCCCATGCATCTGACCAAAATAATCAAGTTCCGGGAAAGTTGATGATTCTTCACCATCAAGATTTTCGAGCAACTTATTAATTTTAGATTTATTTTTGAAATCAAGGTCATCATGCTCGCCGTCTGCAAGGTTGCCCTGAGTAGAACGCTGTGCGTATTTGACTGAAGACTGCTTGTCAACTTCCTTGACAGGTGTGTCAACCTCATTAAACAGCTGAACTGGCTGCTCTTCAACAGTATCTGATTTCACAAAGAAATCGTGACGCTCTTTGTCATAATAAAGATTTGATTGTTTTAAGGGTAGACTCGTTTGCTCTGGTTTAGGCAAGCCACGAGTGCTTGACTTAGCTAGATTTTCAAGAGCATCTGGAATCAAATCCTGAGCACGTAAACTCTCTGCAATAGCTGAGCTGATGAGAGTCATCAGTTCTTTTTCTTTTGAAATACGAACTTCTTGCTTTGTTGGATGAACATTAACATCAGCAAGATAAGGGTCAATCTGGATATCAATGACAGCAATCGGGAAACGACCAACCATCAATTTTGAACCATAGCCGTCCAAGATGGCACGATTCAGTAAGAAATTTTTGATGTAACGTCCGTTAATCAAAATCGTAATATAATTGCGATTCGCACGCGTCAATTCAGGTAAACTAATGTAACCTGATACCTCAAAATCAAGATCTGCATTTGAAATCTCAATCATCTTCTTAGCTGTGTTTAAGCCATAAATCCCAGCAATCGCTTGGCGCAAATCTCCAGTACCTGATGTCGTTGTCATCTGACGTCCATCATTAATCAAAGTGAAGGCAATTTCAGGATGTGCCAAACTCAAACGATTGACCACATCAACAATATGTGCCAACTCTGACTGTAGACTCTTCATATACTTAAGACGAGCTGGTGTGTTGTAAAACAGATTTTCAACTGTAATTTTTGTTCCAACGGGCGTTGAGATTGGCTCTTGCTTTTCAATTTCGCCACCCTTAGCAATCAAAAGTGTCCCATAATTTTCATCAGCCGTTGCTGTTTTCACCGTAAAATGACTGATTGAAGCGATGGAAGGAATGGCTTCGCCACGGAAACCAAGCGTTCTGATTCGAAACAGGTCGGCTTGACTTTTAATTTTACTAGTCGCGTGACGGTGCAAACTAAGAGCAACATCCTCTTGAGCAATTCCCTCACCATTATCAGTAACTTGGATTTTTTTCAAACCAGACTCTTCGATTTCAATGGTAATCTGACTGCTTCCAGCATCAATCGAATTTTCTACTAATTCCTTGACCACGCTAGCCGGGCGTTCAATAACCTCACCAGCAGCAATTTGGTTGGCTAGAACCTCTGGTAACTCGATAATTTTACTCATAATTTATCTGATAGAAGCGCTCAAAGGCTGCCTCTCTTCCTTTCATTAACGATTGTTTACCTCTAATTATAACACAAAGTAAAAAGGCAATCCTTTTTTGATTGCCTCCTTATTTATAACATATTTTTCAATTCATAGATGACATTCATAGCCTGCATAGGTGTCAAGTTCATCAAATCAACTTTCTTAAGTGCTTCAATCACTTCTTGATTAGAAGAATCTTCTGCAAAAAGACTTAATTGCTCCACTACAGGTTCTGAAACTTCTGATTCAGTTACTACTGGTTCACTGTCAACTTTTGGTGTCAAATGAAGCTGCGCAGCACCTGATTCAAGATTAGTTAAAATGCTGTCTGCACGCTGCAATAAGTCTTCTGGTAGACCTGCAATTTTCGCAACGTGAATACCATAGGATTTATCAGCTGGTCCTTCTGCAATCTTGTGAAGAAAAGTCACATCACCATTACGTTCAAGGGTTGCAACATGGACGTTGACAAGGTGTGTCAACGTCGTTGACAGAGCTGTCAATTCATGATAGTGTGTTGCAAACATCGTTTTAGCCCCAATATGGTCATGAATATACTCAATAATAGATTGCGCCAAAGCCATACCATCATAGGTAGCCGTACCACGTCCCAATTCATCAAAGAGAATCAGAGACTTATCACTAGCACGTTTAATAGCTTGGTTAGCTTCCATCATTTCTACCATGAAGGTTGACTGACCTGAAATCAAGTCATCTGCTGCACCAATACGTGTGAAAATAGCATCAAATACTGGTAGACTGACACTTTCAGCAGCGACATAAGACCCCATTTGTGCCATGATAACAGTCAATGCTAGCTGACGCATATAAGTTGACTTACCACTCATATTAGGACCAGTAATCAGCTGAATATTAGTATTTCTACCAAATGTAATCGTATTTGGAATATATTCCTGAGTGCCCATGACTTTTTCGACAACGGCATGGCGACCTTTTTCAATCTTAATCTCATGGCTATCGTTGAAAGTTGGACGCACATAATGATTGTTTTCAGCAACCACAGCTAAACTTTGCAAAACATCGACCGTTGAAATAGCTTTTGCTAAGTCTTGCAAACGAGAAATATAACGTTCAACCTGCGCACGAACACGCATGAAAATATCGTATTCTAGGCTCGCTGATTGTTCACGCGCTTCTAACATTTCACCTTCAATTTTAGCCAGTTCTGCCGTACCAAAACGTTCTGAATTCTTCAAAGTTGCTTTACGGAAGAAATAATCTGGTACTAAAGAAAGGTTAGAATTTGTGACATGGAAATAATAGCCATCTTTTTTATTGTAATCAATTTTTAGATTTGTAATACCACTTGCGGCACGTTCTTTAGCTTCAATCTCAGCAATCCAGCTTGTACCTTCACGCATGACTTTGCGGTATTTATCCAAAGTCTCATCAAAACCAGTTTTAATGATGCTACCTTCTGTGATAACAGCTTGAGCATCTGGGTCAATAGCAGAGCTAATCAATGATTCCAACTCAGGAAGAGTGTCAATGCTGTTGACAAGTTTGTCAAGGTATGGACTTTCAAAGGATTCCAAAATAGCCTTGATAGTAGGCACTTGCCCCAAAGTATGACCAAGTTGAAGAAGGTCTTTTGGATTAGCCTTACCAAATGACACACGACTCGCTAAGCGTTCAATATCATAAACACCCTTAAGACTATCCGTCAAATCACTACGCTCAAAGAAATTGTCTAAGAAAACTTGAATGATATTTTGACGTTCTTCGATTTGTTCTCGATTAACCAAAGGACGGTCGATCCAATTACGCAAAAGACGCATCCCCATAGCTGTCTTTGTCTCATCAAGCAACCAATAAAGACTACCGTGTTTCTTGCTTGTACGTGCATTTTCTAACAAATCAAGACTTGATTTTGTCGTATAAGACATTTGAAGATAATCTTTGATTTCATAGTGAACCAATTTTTGCAAATGGCTTAGCTCACGTTTTTGAGTGGTATGGACGTACTGTAGTAATTTCTCAGCAGCTGAAATCTCCAAAGATGCCAAATTAGAATCAATCAAGTGCACATCTTCAAAACGCTCTTGTTCAAACGATAAAAGCAAGTTGAGTTGTTTAACAAGACTGTGTTTTTCTTCTTCTGAAAGTTCGTAGCCAACAACAATCTCACGTGCTTTAAGGTTTAGGATTTCACTTTTAAGACTGGCAAAATCTGACAGACTTGTCGCATAAAACTCACCTGTCGACACATCCATGTAAGCTAAACCAAAAGTCTTGCCATCAGAATCAATAGCCACCAAGAAATTATTGGCATTGTCAGGTTTTGTCGAATCGACTGCAGTACCTGGCGTAATGACTTGAACAACTTCACGTTTTACAACACCGACTGCTTTCTTGGGATCTTCCATTTGTTCTGCAATTGCAACTTTGTAGCCCATTTCAACAAGGACATCAATATATTGCTGAGCTGAGTGATATGGTACCCCTGCCATTGGAATAGGATTTTCAGCGTTTTTATTTCGACTAGTCAAACTAATCTCTAAAATCTGTGCAGCCTTAACTGCATCATCGTAAAATAATTCGTAAAAATCTCCCATGCGGAAAAGTAAAAAAGCATCTGGATAGTCTTTCTTAACATCCAAATACTGTTGCATGCCTGGAGAAATTTTATCTTTTGCCATCACTTAACTCCTCGTTAATTTTCATTTCCAAGCTGTTTGTAATATATTGAATCAGATCACTCGCATCTTGCATTTTATCACGATAATCTTTAACAATTGGAAGTTCTGATAATTCCTCTTGCAGCTGGTCAGCCTGCATACCAGCAGTTTTCTCAGCAACTGTTTTATCAATCTTTTGAAATAAAACAGCTTCTTGCTGGTATGCCTTCATCTCTTTGACCAAACTGTCTAGTTCTGGAAATTCTTTAATCTTTTTTTCTGCCTTTTGAAATTCGACTACGCTATCATGTCTTTGAATAGCTTCAACCAAATGTTCAACGGCTTGATCGTAGTCAATCATAGCCCTGTTGCTAAATCACGCTCAAATGCTTGAGCAGTTTCTTCATCCTTGCAAATAACCAATAGCGTATCAGCACCTGCTACAGTTCCAAGGACTTCTGAAATATCGCTACTGTCAATCAAGTTTGCCAAAACATCAGCTTCCCCAAGATTAGTATGAAGCACAAGCATGAAACCAGCACGAGCCACTTTCAAAATATATGAGCGAATGTTAGCTCCAAAAGTTGTCTCTGACGTTTCAGACAAACTGTAATAAAGTTTTCCAGAAGCATCACGCAATTTTAAGAGCCCAATCTCACGAAGGTCACGTGATAGGGTTGCTTGTGTGACGTTAATACCTTCTTCTTGCAAATGTCGCTTGATTTCTTCTTGGGTTCCAATATGCCCTGATTGAATCAATCGTTTGATTCGATTTTGACGTTCTATTTTATTCATCTAAGTTTCCCTTTGTGTATATTTATCCTTAAAATTATACCAAAAAAATAAAATATTTTCACCCTTTCACAGCCCATCTTTCCTTTAATAGCTTAATTTTTCTTACTTCAAACGTTTTCTTGACAGGAACCTCGTTTATTTCTTATTTTTATGTTAAAATAATATGACTAACTGATTTAGGAGAAAATTATGGATACTAAACGTACAATTGCAGAACGCATTCAAACTATTGTTCCAGAATTAGACCAAGAACAAATTGTTAATCTGCTTGAAATCCCAAAAAATTCTGATATGGGTGACCTTGCTTTCCCTGCATTCTCATTGGCTCGAATCCTCCGTAAAGCACCACAAATGATTGCAGCTGATATTGCTGAAAAATTGGATAAAACAGGTTTTGAAAAAATTGAAGCTGTTGGTCCATACATCAACTTCTTCCTTGACAAAAAAAGCATCTCTGCTGATGTTCTAGGAAAAGTTATCGCGAACGGAAGCGACTATGCTAGCCAAGATTTAGGACAAGGTCGCAATGTTGCTATCGATATGTCTAGCCCAAACATCGCTAAACCATTCTCAATTGGACACCTTCGTTCAACTGTTATCGGTGATAGCTTGGCTAACATTTTTGAAAAACTCGGTTATAAAGCTGTTAAAATCAATCACCTTGGTGACTGGGGTAAACAGTTCGGTATGTTGATTGTTGCCTACAAAAAATGGGGTGACGAAGAAGCTGTTAAAGCTCATCCAATCGATGAACTCTTGAAACTTTACGTTCGTATCAACGCTGAAGCTGAAACTAAACCAGAACTTGATGAAGAAGCTCGCGAATGGTTCCGTAAATTGGAAGCAGGCGACGAAGAAGCTATCTCACTATGGCAATGGTTCCGTGACGAAAGTCTTGTAGAATTCAACCGCCTTTACAATGAACTTGGTGTTTCATTTGATAGCTTTAACGGTGAAGCTTTCTACAATGATAAAATGGATGAAGTTGTCGATATCTTGACTGAAAAAGGTCTTCTTGAAGAATCTCAAGGTGCTCAAGTTGTTAACCTTGAAAAATATGGTATCGAACACCCAGCACTTATCAAAAAATCTGACGGTGCAACACTTTACATCACACGTGACTTGGCTGCCGCTCTTTACCGCAAACGTACTTATGACTTTGCCAAAGCTATCTACGTCGTTGGTAACGAACAATCAGCTCACTTCAAACAATTGAAAGCCGTTCTTAACGAAATGGACTTCGAATGGAATGAAGATATCACTCACGTACCATTTGGTCTTGTTACAAAAGAAGGTAAAAAACTATCAACTCGTAAAGGTAATGTTATCCTTCTTGAACCAACAATTGCTGAAGCTGTTAAACGCGCTGAAGACCAAATCAACGCTAAAAATCCTAACCTTGCTAACAAAGAAGCTGTCGCTCATGCCGTTGGTGTTGGAGCAATCAAATTCTACGATTTGAAAACAGACCGCTTGAATGGTTATGACTTTGACCTTGATGCTATGGTATCATTTGAAGGTGAAACTGGACCTTACGTTCAATACGCTCACGCTCGTATCCAATCAATCCTTCGCAAAGCTGAGTTTACACCATCTGTAAACGACGTTTACAGCCTTAACGATGCTGAAAGCTGGGAAATTATCAAACTTATCCAAGACTTCCCACGTATTATCAAACGTGCAGCTGACAATTTTGAGCCATCAATCATTGCAAAATTCGCTATCAGCCTTGCACAAAGCTTCAACAAATACTACGCACACACACGTATCCTTGACGAAAATCCAGAACGTGACAGCCGTCTAGCCCTCAGCTACGCAACTGCTACAGTTCTTAAAGAAGCACTTCGTCTTCTTGGCGTTGAAGCTCCTAACGAAATGTAATCATTTCTGATACTATAAATCAAAAAAGAATGAGAATCCGTCTCATTCTTTTTTCTTGTTTTTTTAAAACACAGCACAACTCTACAAAGAAATTGCCGACAGCCCTGAAAAATATAAAGGCCATGCCGCTACTGCTATTATGCTAGGCAGCCTCTTTCATCCATTGAAAAAGCTAAACTTCATTAGAAGTTTATTTTTTTTGCCATAAATCATAAGGTGGTAATTATTAGCAATGTGCCATTTTTTTATAATAATAGTATCTTTTAAAAGGATGAGAATTGACAATTCAAATCCTAATTTTTTAATACTTCTCCTCTAAAACCCTCACTTCTTATCTATCAAGCAACACGACAAAACCCCTTAACTGACAATGTTTTATAGCGTTTTTTGTGATACTTTTTTATATTAAAAGTATCAGATAATTAGTCTTTTTTTAAATTATCAGAAATATACTCAATAACTATTGACAGCTATGTTCATTAAGAATATAATACAACTGTCACAACCAAATCTAATATAATGAAAGGTTAATAAGTTTTATGAAAAAAACGCTAAGAACCTCAAAAGAGTTTCACTAGCCTCTGCAGCTATTTTAACTGCTTTTACCTTGCCAACTGTAGTTTGCCCCGACCAATCAACCACAGTTCACGCTGATGAAGTAACTCAATCTGTACAACAAGATAACAAGAATCAATCTGTACAACAAGATGGTACTACTCAATCTGTACAACAAGATAGTACTACTCAATCTGTACAACAAGATAGTACTACTCAATCTGTACAACAAGATAGTACTACTCAATCTGTGCAACAAGATAGTACTACTCAATCTGTGCAACAAGATAGTACTACTCAATCTGTACAGCAAGACAATAGTAATCAAACTGCACAGCAAGTAGTATATGAGGATTGGCGTGAAAGTGACGGGATAGATAATACTACACATTATACTTTCACAGATTCTCCTACTTACACTATTTGTGGGAATGCAATATGGGATTCAGAGAGAGAATTACTATTAGGAGTTACTAACGAAGATCCCACTACAAATGCACCAGAGGGATATGTACTAAATGAAAGTTACAAATATAATGGCAAATATATGAATATTGAGATTCCAAAAGATTCTATACTTGCTGACTGGTCCCGCTATGCTTCTTATCGTATGTACTTTTTTACTAAAGTCGCACCTAGTACCGACACTCCTTCTGTAGATCCTAAACAAGATGAGCCTACTATAGGTAAAGAAACAGATTATGGGTATGAAAAGTTTTATAAAGACTATGACGGTAAAGACGACGATGGAACTCATAGCAAATATTTTTATTCAGCCGACCCTAGTTGGACTACCTATCAAGAGGGCAAAATCTGGTACAAACCAAGCGGACAAGATTCTCCTATTTTATACGGAGTTATACCAAATGGTTGGGAGCTAGACTCTTCCAATCCAATGAATAATAATTTTATAAATTATTATGGTACTTTTACTTTTCTTGGATATCATAGTAGATATTCACTCTTCACAGCTAAAGTACAATTTATTCGTCCTATAGCTGACACTCCTAGCCGAGGGCAAGACACTCCAGCGCCTAGTCAAGGGCAAGATACTCCAGCTCCTAACCGTGGTGCTGACACCCCTAACCGTGGTACTGACACCCCTAACCGTGGTACTGACACTCCTAGCCGTGGTACTGACACTCCTAGCCGTGGTTCTGACACTCCTAGCCGTGGTTCTGACATCCCTAACAGTCAAACAGAGGGCACTTCTCAAAACGTTAACACCACTCCAGTAGTTGCTGAAGGTCAAATTAAAACTATCAAGAAAACTGTTAAACCTATTGAAAAACCATCATCTATTTCTTACGGTAATTCAAGTTATGTTGCTCCAACTTCTATCAAAAAAGATAGCTTAGCTACTCAATCACTTGATAATAAGCAAAATGATGATAAATCTAGTCTACCATCAACTGGTGAAACTAATACTTTATCAACTCTTTTAAGCTTATCAGGTATTACCTTATTGCTATCATTATTTGGTATCAAAGCTTACCGTAAAAATTAAATAATATCTAATTACAATACATCAACAAAAAAACATTTCTACTAGATAAGAAAAGCCGCTAATTGCGGCTTTTCTTATTCCCTTTTTAAACCAACTATTTTTCATAAAGTTTTGGGATTTTTGTAAATTGTGTCAAAACAAATCCCAAGATAAATGAGATAAAGATTGAAGCGATGAAGTACCAAACGTTATTAACATCACCAGTCATACCTGCTGGTAAGATATATGATGGAATGGCAAACAAGCCCATACCTCCCATTGTATAACCAGTTACATTAAAGAATCCTAGGAATGCACCTTGGATAGCACCAGCAACACAAGTCATGATAAATGGCATACGCATTGGAAGTGTAATACCATAAATAGCAGGCTCTGTTACCCCAAATAGAGCTGAAATAAAGGCTGGAATTGTCAGTTGTTTCACTTTATCTTCTTTGGTTCTAAAGAAAATGTTAAGGAGTGAACCAGCCTGAGCGAAACAGATTGAAACAGAAGCTACAAGGAGATTACTGTAACCTTTTGTCGCAAAATCCAAAATCGCAATTGGAACAAGACCCCAGTGAAGTCCAAACATAACAAGCACTTGCCATAAAGCACCCAAAATAATACCAAAAATAACTGGGTTAAAGTCATAGATTGCTTGGAAGACAACACCAACAAGGTCTGATGCCCAAGTCATCAAAGGTCCAATGATGATAAAAGCAAGCGGAACTGTGATTAGCATAACAAAGAATGGAACCACGAAAACTTTCACAACATCTGGAATTACTTTATTAAAGAATTTTTCTAATTTTGCTCCTACAAAAATGGCAAGTAAAATTGGAAGAACAGTTTGTAGGTAGCTTGATGCTGGGAAAATAATTGGCAAGCCAAGGAATGTCGCATAAATGTCTGATTCAATGACAGTTCCTTTAAATAACGTATAAAGAGGAGCATCTCCAGTAAAGCTTTGAGCAATATCAGGATAAACTAGAGCAAAAGCGATAGCCATTGCTGTAAATTTGTTCATCTTGAAACGATTAGCAGCATTATAAGCTAAGATAATTGGTAAGAATTGGAAGAATCCATCACCAACTGCATTTAGGACAATGTAGGCTCCATCAGTTGCTGGTACGCCACAAGCTGCCATCAAAGCAACAACACCTTTTAACATACCAGCTGCTGACAAAGCTCCAAGCATTGGTTGGAATAGACTTGATACCAAAGCGACGAATTGGTCAAAAAGATTGCCTTTAGCTTTTGTATCTCCTTCATCAATGTCTAAACTACCTCCAGCTGCTAAGCCCCCAACTTTCACAACTTCATCATAGACATCTGGAACGTGATTTCCGATAACAACTTGGTATTGTCCACCAGCTTTAACAACTGTTACAATACCATCACGTTGTTTGAGGTAATCATCATCAGCTTTTGATTCATCTTTCAAATCAAAACGAAGTCGTGTGACACAGTGTTTTAGACTATTGATATTTTCTCTACCACCAACGTGTGCGATAATGTCTTTTGCTAATTCAGTATATTTTGCCATACGAATAAGCTCCTCCTATTTTTCTTTTCTGACCATAAAGAAAAACCTAAATAAATACCAAATAAACTTGTAAGCAGCGGAGTCTTACAATCCTTTCAGCATCTATTTAGGTTTTGCCTGCTTGACCAGTAACAATCCTTACACTAATCATGATAGCACAATAAGTTCACCAAGCAAGCGCTTACACACACTTTAGTAATATACTATCATTTTTTCAGATAATAATATCAAAAAAATAAAGATGGGTGATTTTTCACCTCATCTTTGTTTTTATTTATCGTAATTTTTTCGTCTGATTTTAAAGTCTGAAGACACGACTTCATCAACATCAATAATAGAAATGAACGCATCTGGATCCAAGTTTGCCATAATGCCTTTGACATCACGAACCTCACCTGGATTTAAAACCACGTACAAAATATTCTTTTCATTTCCTGAGTAGGCACCCTTACCATTAAGGAAAGTAACACCACGATTGATTTCATTGAGAATAGCTTGCGCAGCTTCTTCAGATTTTTGTGTAATGATAATCATACCACGTACCGTATAACCACCATTTTGCACAATCGTCAACACTTGACTGTAAACAAAGCTCGCTACCAAAGTATAAAGCATGTGTTGCAAGTCAATGTAGACTAAAGAAGCTGTAAGTACAACAGCATCTACGAAGAGAAGTGTTTGACCAAGTTTCGTACCGAATTTTTCTTCAACCACACGTCCGATGATATCAGTACCACCAGTTGTTGCTCCATATCGGAAAACTAATCCACTACCAACACCGGCAAATAGACCAGCAACAACCGCAACCAACATCATATCATTATGAAGAACAATCTGAATTGGTACTCTTTGCCAAATCCAAATAAAGACTGACATTAAAACTGTTCCATAGATGGTCAGCGCTAGCGATTTTTTCCCAAAGATACGCGCTCCTAAAATAAACAGTGGAACGTTTAAAATAAGGGAAGTATAAGCAGGGTTAATGCCGTACAGCGCATGAATAATCAATGTAACCCCGGCAACGCCACCTTCAGCAAGAGCGTTTGCCATATTGAATTTAACAAAGCCAAAAGTATAAATTGCCACACCTAAAGCAATGAGCAATAGACTTCGAACTTTTTTTAATGTTTGAGACATGTAACACTCCTCCTAAAAATCATAGGAAATCTAGCAGTAAAGACTAATCATCAACGAATCGACCAATAATATGAACATTCTCAGCAACGGAAACGAAAGCTTTTGGATCAGTCTTTTTCATTAAATATCTAAAATCAGCATATTCCTCACGGGTAATAATAGCTAGTAGCACAGCTTTCTTCTCATGATTATAAGTACCTTCAGCATCGTTAATCTGTGTCACACCACGGTGTAGTTTGGTATGAATCATCGCGATAACTTTTTCAGGGCAACTTGTGACAATCATTGCTTGCATTTTCTTTTGTTTGGTGAAAATCGCATTCGTCACACGACTTGAAACAAAAATAGTCACCATTGAATAAAGCGCATATTGCCAACCAAATAAGATACCCGCAAAAATCATGATAACACCATTTACCATGAGAGAAATACTTCCGACATCACGACCTGTTTTCTTGCGAATGGTCAGACTGACGATATCAGTACCACCACTAGAAATACGAGATTTCAAACTAAATCCGACACCCGTTCCCATGACCAAACCACCAAAAATGGCATTAACCAAAGGGTCTGGTGTTAAAGTAACCTCAGGAACGATTTGGATGAAGAAAGAACTCATCGAAACTGTGATAAGGGTAAAAACAGTGAATTTGTGACCAATTTTATACCAAGCTAAAATCAAAAGCGGTATGTTAATCGCATAAAAAACGATAGAAATTGGTAACTTAAATCCAATCACACGCTCGCTAATAGCAGATAAAACCTGTGCCAAACCAGTTGCTCCACTTGAATAAACGTGACCTGGTTGGAAAAAGAAATTCACCGCGATAGCAGAAAGCAAGCCATAAAAAAGAGAAGCGGAAATTTTTTCCGCGTACTTCTCTCTTGAAATGCTTTGCATCGTTTTTAAAAGACCATATTTTTTAGCCCAGCGGCTTACAATATATTTTGTTTTCTTTTTGAGAGATGCTTTTTTAATCATTAGTTTTTAGTTGATAAAGCCAATTCATCCAATTGTTTGTCTGATACAAGACTTGGTGCTTGTGTCATTGGGTCAGTTGCTTTGTTATTTTTAGGGAAAGCAATAACTTCACGAATGTTATCTTCACCAGCAAGAAGCATAACGAAGCGGTCAAGACCGATAGCAAGTCCACCGTGTGGTGGGAAACCATAGTTCATAGCTTCTAGCAAGAAACCAAATTGGTCATTTGCTTCTTCAGCTGTAAAGCCAAGAGCTTTGAACATACGTTCTTGCAATTCACGTTGGTTGATACGAAGACTACCACCACCAAGTTCATAACCATTAAGAACGATATCGTATGCAACGGCACGAACTTTAGCAAGGTCACCTTCTAATTCGTGAGCTGATTCTTCAGTTGGCAATGTAAATGGGTGGTGAGCTGACATGTAACGTCCTTCTTCTTCAGACCATTCAAACATTGGCCAATCAACAACCCAAAGGAAGTTGAATTTAGAGTTGTCAACCATATCAAGTTCTTTAGCGATACGAGTACGAAGGGCACCAAGTGTATTGTTAGCAACTTCAAGTGTATCAGCTACAAAGAGAACCAAATCGTTGTCTTCAAGTTGTAAACTTGCTGTCAACTCATCTTCAATAGTTGTCAAGAATTTAGCAACAGGTCCGTTTAGAGAACCGTCTGTGAATTTAACCCAAGCAAGACCTTTAGCACCGAATTGTTTTGCGAATTCAGTTAATTTATCAATGCTTTTACGTGAGTATTTATCAGCGTTACCTTTAACAACAATTGCTTTTACGACAGGAGCTTGTGAGAAGACTTTGAAGTCAACGTCCTTGACAAGGTCTGTCAAGTCTTGTAAAAGCATTTCAAAACGTGTATCAGGTTTATCTGAACCGTAATTGTTCATTGCATCGTCATAAGACATACGTGGGAATGGCAATGTAACGTCGATTCCTTTAGTATCTTTCATGACTTTAGCAATCATTCCTTCAGTGATATCTTGGATATCTTTGTCTGACAAGAATGAAGTTTCCATATCGACCTGTGTAAATTCAGGTTGACGGTCACCACGCAAGTCTTCGTCACGGAAACATTTAACGATTTGATAGTAGCGGTCAAAACCAGCGTTCATCAACAATTGTTTTGTGATTTGTGGACTTTGTGGCAAAGCGTAGAAATGACCTTGGTTCACACGGCTTGGTACCAAGTAGTCACGCGCACCTTCTGGAGTAGATTTTGTCAACATTGGTGTTTCAACATCGATAAATTCAAGACCATCCAAGTAGTTACGGATTGAGTGAGTAACTTTTGCACGCAATTTAAAGTTGTTAAGCATTTTTGGACGACGAAGATCCAAGTAACGGTAACGAAGACGGTTATCATCACTGACTTCAACATCATCTTTGATTTCAAATGGTGTTGTTTTAGCTGTATTCAAGATTGTCAAAGCAGCTACTTTCAACTCAACTTCACCAGTTGGCAAGTTTTTGTTTGCTTGTTCACGTTGTGCAACTTCACCAGTAACTTCGATAACGAATTCGTTACGAAGTTTTTCTGCTGTCGCCATAACATCACTTGAAACTTTTTCTGGATTAATGACTAATTGCATAATTCCTTCACGGTCACGAAGATCGATGAAGATAAGTCCACCTAGGTCACGACGACGTCCGACCCAACCTTTTAAGGTAATTTCTTGACCAATGTGTTCGCTGCGAACACGACCAGCATACATTGTACGTTTCATTTGATACGATTCTCCGTTTAAAATTTATTCATTCTTATCTATTATAGCAAAAAGCAAAGAAAAACCCCACCCATGTGGCGGAGTTTTTCAAATTCTTTTCTCATTAAGCCTTTTCATTAGCATGGCATCTATAACGCCTTGAATTTTAGCTATTCTTAGCTTAGTTTTGCCAAGATTTCACCGAAGTTTGACTCGATTTCGGCAAAGCTTACTGAAACTTCTTCACGAGTTTTGTTATTTTTCACAGTTACTTGACCAGCTTCAATTTCACTTTCACCTAATGTGATAATTGTTTTGGCGTTGAAAGCATCAGCTGATTTGAATTGAGCTTTGATTTTACGTCCAAGGTAATCGCGTTCAGCTGAGAAACCTTGGTTACGGATTGCTTGAACAAGTTCAAGGGCTTTAATGTTAGCACCTTGGCCCAAAACAGCAATGTATGTGTCCATTTCTTTTTCAACTGGCAACTCGATACCTTGTTTTTCCAAGATAAGAAGTAAACGTTCAAGACCAAGTCCAAAACCAAATCCTGGTGTTTCTGGTCCATCAAAGTATTCAACAAGGCTATCGTAGCGACCACCAGCACAGATTGTCAAATCTGATTTGTCAACTGTTGTGATGAATTCAAAGATTGTGTGGTTGTAGTAATCAAGTCCACGAACCATGTTTGTATCGATAACATATGGAATGTTAAGCGTATCAAGCATTTCACGCACAGCATCAAAATGAGCTTGACTTTCTTCATCGAGGTAATCAAGAATTGATGGTGCATTTTCAACAGCTACTTTATCTTCTTTTTCTTTTGAATCAAGAACACGAAGTGGGTTTTCATCCAAACGACGTTGGCTGTCTGCTGACAATTTGTCACGCATTGGTGTCAAATAATCAATCAAAGCTTGACGGTAAGCCGCGCGGCTAGCAGCACTTCCTAGAGTGTTCAAGTGAAGTGTCACATCTTTGATTCCCAATGTTTGGAACAATTGGTAAGCCATAGCAATTGTTTCAACGTCTGTCGCTGGATTTGCTGAACCAAAGCACTCAACACCAACTTGGTGGAATTCACGTAAACGACCAGCTTGTGGACGTTCGTAACGGAACATTGAGCCAATGTAGTACATTTTGACTGGTTTTTGAACTTCTGGTGCAAATAATTTATTTTCCACAAAAGAACGAACTACTGGCGCTGTTCCTTCCGGACGCAAAGTGATATGACGGTCACCTTTATCATGGAAATCATACATTTCTTTTGTCACGATATCAGTTGTGTCACCGACAGAACGGCTGATAACTTCGTAATGTTCGAACATTGGTGTACGAATTTCGCTGTAGTTATATTTCTTAAAAGTTTCACGCGCAACAGCTTCGACATATTGCCATTTAGCACTTTCGCTAGGTAAAATATCTTGTGTTCCTTTAGGTTTTTGTAATTTCATAAATAAGATATACCGGCACCAAATTTTTGCAAATTCAGCCCATTTATTCCTTTCTACTATTGTAGCTATTCAATCTCTTCTATTTTATCACAAAAAAGGACTGTAAAGAAGAAGAGACACCTCATTTTTAGATATTATTTAACTTGAAAACGTTAAATAGCCAACTTTTTAAATTTTTTTGTCAAGTAACTTTACTTTACAAAAAAGATATGTTATTATGTTAAAGTTGATTCAAAATCAAGAACAAATTAAAAAATATTATCGGAGGAGATAAAACATGGCAGTACCTGCACGTCACACTTCAAAAGCGAAGAAAAACAAACGTCGTACACACTACAAATTGACTGCTCCATCAGTTAAATTTGACGAAACTACTGGAGATTACTCACGTTCTCACCGTGTATCACTTAAAGGATACTACAAAGGACGTAAAATCGCTAAAGCAGCTAAATAATAGAAGGGAGATACCATGCGCGTAAATATTACACTTGAACACAAAGAATCTGGTGAACGCTTGTACCTTACTTCAAAAAACAAACGTAACACTCCAGACCGTCTTCAATTGAAAAAATACTCACCAAAATTGCGTAAACACGTAATCTTTACTGAAGTTAAATAATTGGTCATTACACGTCAGTTGGCGTTTAAAACCTTGATTTTATGCTATTATTGATTTTTTGAATTTCAGTATATTGCATTAAAAATCAACCAAATGACTACATTTTTGACTACATTTTTTGTGAAATAAAATTAGAAATTTGGATATTCAAAAAGCACCCTAGCAATAATGCTAGGGTGCTTTTTTATTTGAAAGATACAACATATAAAGTAATTCAGTACTTTTTTCAACCTTCACTAATCTAATTGAAAATGTCTTAGTGGATTATCATAATTTAATAACTTTTGATAAGTCGGTAATTGATAATTATCAAAAACCTCTAACAATCCAAAACCATTTGAAGAAAATAAATATAGCAAAAAACGATTGTCGTATTCAGTTAATAGATATGCCTCAAAATCCATACCTACCAATTCCCTATATTCTGCTAATGTTCCAAACCAATCTTGTAAATTCTTGTTAATTATCTTTAACATTTTATCAAATGCTATTGCTTCATCAGTATAAAAGCGAAATGGGAAAAATAATAATAAATTCTTTTTCGTTTCCATCGTTTTCAATGTATTAAGAATATCATAGTCATGCATATCTTCAGGACTTATATTTTTTTCTTCATTACGTATCAAAAGTAAATCATTTAATTTCTTATCTCTAAATAAATTATGAAGTACAGTCATTGTCTGCTCTTCGCCAATTGTTCTTGCATTACCATAAGCAACACCCATTGTAGTTTTTTTAATTGAATTACTTGTTGATCTCAACACTTTACAACAAGATGGTGAAACTAGTAACTTAAAATCTATACTATACTCAATAGAGATGGCATCACATTCTCCATTACTTTCCTTAACTGGCTTTTGATATAAATTATACTTTGATTTCCTTTGAAAATAGTCAGAAAGATTGAGAAACTCCAATAAAAACAACTCGTAATTGGAATCTTCTTCATTCTTAACAAAATTGTTCAACACAACTGCTGCTGGAATTGTTTCAACTCCCCATTTACTATCATCCACTATACCAATAACCTCATTCTCTGAATTTTATCTTATATGTTATTCTACCACTAATTATAGACTTATGGAAAAGGTGTAAAAAAGCCTTTATATCAGCTTTTAAAACGTTAAAAATTCAAAAAATCTATGATAGGAAAATTCGCTATCTTTTTTTAATTGAAATTCATATAATTAAAGTTGCAAGATTTAAATCTTGTAATTTTATTTTTTATAGTTCAAATGATGCGCATCAAATGAACAGATTGAAACGAAATACAGTTATATACAAAAACATCTGTATCTCAAAAGTTTTTATCACTTGTTTGATGCGCTTTTTGTGCTGCTTTCGTTTCTTTCTGTTCTTTGGACGAGAATAGGACGAAAATGACATACACAAAATTAATCGCATCAATTTATTGTAAACTATTAGGAAAAAAGATAAAAAAACAATTGAAAGGAGCGAACATTTCGCAAAATCAAATTGGTTATATTGATACTGACAAAGAAGTTATATTGCTTTCTGAAACATCCGTTTCTCAAATTTTAAATGGAAATCGAAACATGACTTATAATGCTTCACTTGCTTTTCAAGAGACTCTGAATTATGACACACCAAAAATTCTGTTCTTACAAGATGATTCTTTCAAAATTCAACTATTAACTCGGCTAGTGACACTTATTTTAACAGACTCTAATTTTAATAATACGCTTTTACGAAAAACTTTAAATCAAAAAATTAATGAATTTTCTGAGAAAAACATTCAAAATTTTATTCAATCTCACAAAAAAATATTTCTTACTTCTCTTTCAAATTTTTTCCCTGATTTCTTAAAAGAAGAAACTTCTTTTGAAGTTGCTGAAAAATTGGCTGACTGGCTTTCAGAATTTGCTTGTTTAATATCACAAATGTGAAATTCATTGAAATATAATATCTTTAGTAGTCTTGACAGTCATATTCCATCCCCAATTCTTGATAGATATAATATCTCAAAACTTCTTGAAGAAGTAATTTGGTTTCATACATTTCATTAATATCTGTAATTAATTCTGAATATTTTTCTTTTGAATCACCGTGAGTAAAATAATTACGTGTATCAACTAATTTTTTTATTAGTAGTTCTCTATCTCTATCTGAAAAAATTTTGTCTTGATTAACTTCATCTATTGAATCAAATAAATTCTCCAAACGCTCAGCAAGTGTCGGTACTTTTGCTTTAGAATTCAACCTACCTCTAAATTTTTTTCTAAGTTCTTCTAAAATATGTGTATTTATAAACTCAATCAAAGATTGTCTAGCTCTTTCTTCAACATCAGATAAACATTGTGCAATTTTAAAATTCTTAAAATTCCTAGAGTAAACTTCTAAATTCCTAATAGCATCAACTAGTTGATCTTCCAAGTATAAATTACCATGAAGGTTCTTTGAAAATTGTCTTACTATAAATTCAAGTTCCTCGGATTTATCAAACCATTGATTTAAAATTTGTTCAAAATTACCTTCTAATTTCCTCAAAGAAATATCTTGCTGAGAATTTATTTTCCATTTTTTTGACTTTCTGTTATGCTGTACAAAGAATTTTCCTGTTATAAGAGGCAAACGTTTATCTTTTACTATTTTATAATGAACAAGAAATTCAATATTAGTAAAAGACAATGGTATATTTGATAAAATCTCAACAAAATCTTTAAATTTACGCGAAGCTTGATAATATTCATCAAAACATCTTCTATCTGAATCAGCTGAGGTAAATTTGATAAAATAGTCACTTCTAAAAGATTTAGTTGTAAATGAAGAATGTAAAGTCGCTGTATCTTCAAAATTCATTTTCAAGGAGTTAATTAACACATTTGTTGATTGATATTCATCCACTGCACTTTCAAAAACAGTTTTGTTTTCACTAGGTTTGACAGTCACCAATGATTTATCAATCCATTCCTCAATATGTTCGAAACTAAATTTATACATATCGATTTCTTCACGATTCAATTTATTAAGCAAATCTTTGAAAGCTTTCGAACTACCATCAAAATTTTCAAGTTCTTGATAAATGACTTTATAAATTTTAAAATTTTTCACCCTATATTTAGTTATAGGAAATCCTGGATATGATAAGTTGGACATTGGTTCACCATAAGTATTTAAAATTAAGACTTCACCATTATTTGAAAATCCATATATTTTCTCCAAATACTTACAAAAACCGAATGGGTTTCCCTCTTCTTCAAACTCACCAAATAATTCTAGTACAATTTCTCTTGGTGAATAATGTAAAATACCACTTAAGTTATTCTTGTTTGCAATATCATCAGGAGATTCTGAAAAATAACCTTTTATTTCAAACTCCTTATCCCAACTATAATCTTTAAATTTCATATTATCCTTTCTAATAGCTTTTCAGAACTCTTTCATGACACTACTTTTTACATTAGTAATCACTATAAAATATACATTTCAACAAATACTATTTTAAACATCAGCACTGATATTATACTCCAATTATCAAATTTCTATCAATGGAACTTCCTTATGCGTAGCTAACTCATATCACAATTATGAAAATAGACTGTCAGAAATTCTGACAGTCTATTTTATCAAAACAAGATAAACTAAAAGTGTTCTTAGCTAAGACAAGAAAAAATGAGGTGAAAATTATGAAAACAAATAATCACAAAGTTGGATATTCTTCTAATACTGCTAATAATTATATTAATAATAAGCAAGCTATCTACTGCTTAAGTACCGAACTTGAACAACAAATTAGATTTGAAAATGGACAACCAACCGGCGAAATTATCGCCTACAAATCTTGGTTTTCTCAAAAGGGACTACCGCCATTTCAAGTGAAATTTGAATCTGAGGTGGCGCTTCCAGCTTATATGGCAATGGTAGAGTTTGATAAATTAGAAGCCTGTGAGGTAGGATATAACGTCTACTTCCGTGCAAGTGGTATCAAGGAGATTAAATAATGACCAGCAAGGAGATATCCCAGTATCTGCTCCAAAGTCTCAATATGGGACTTGGAGCTCTCATGCAGGGGGAAACAAGTTATACAAACAGTTTTGATATTAAAATTATGTCTAATGGCTTTCTGTTTATTCCTCGCTTACCGGCAAGCTATATCATTGATGATGACCTTTATCAGAAAATTTTTCTAATCGCTAATGCTGCTCTTTATCCACGTTATACCCTATTAAAGCAAAATTCAGCCTATTTTATGGCGCTTGATACAGATGATATTCACGTTCAGCGTGGTCTCTTCTTTCCTTGGAAAAAAGGTGTCTCTGAGCGTCTCGTTATTCCTGATTTAGAAGCTTTTGCTAGTCGCCAAAAAGGAAATACTATTCCTATAATGAAAAACCTCACCATTGACTACGGTAAGGTAACACATATGGCAATTGCCGGGAATTCCGGTTCTGGTAAGTCCTATGCGCTGACATATTTTCTTAGCTTACTCAAAAATATATCGGAATTAATCCTTGTTGACCCTAAATTTGACACCCCCTCTCGCTGGGCACGTGAAAATGGTATTGCTGTTATTCATCCAAAAAAGAATCGTTCAAAGTCAGATTTTGTATCTGAAATCAATGAGAATCTCAGTAATTGTCTGAATCTCATCCAACAACGTCAAGAAATCCTCTATGACAATCCTGAACACCAATTTGAACATTTAACAATTGTTATTGATGAAGTCTTAGCCCTTTCAGAAGGGGTAAATAAAACTATCAAAGACTCCTTCTTCTCTCTTTTGTCTCAAATAGCTCTCCTTGGAAGAGCTACTAAGGTACACTTACTTTTAGTTAGTCAGCGCTTTGACCACACCTCTATTCCGATTTCCGTACGAGAACAATTAAATGTACTGATTCAAATTGGGAATGTATCTAAAAAGACGGTTCAATTTCTCTTCCCAGACTTAGACCCTGAAGGGATTGTCATTCCCATTGGTAAGGGGACAGGACTTATCCAAATCATTGACAATGAGCACCCTTACCAAGTACTCCCACTTCTTTGTCCAACCTACTATACTAAGAAAGGCATCTTATGATAATAAGAAAAAGTTTTTTTCAAAAAACATACAGTATAATTAGAAATTTACTATTTTTAGGAGTGATTAACTCTGCTTTGAGTTTAGCTATTCATTTGATAAAAAAACTTATTGATAACATAGACATTCCAGAGTTATACAATCAAATCATTATTGTACAAAGTAAGTTAACTATCTGTGAACATATTACCAAAAATATTGCTACTCTCTCTATATTGACAGCGTCTTTATTTATTATGTTAGAATTAGCTTTTCGTTTTACAAATGATTCTATTTTAAATTACTTTAAATCCGTCTATCAAACAATTCGCTTGCGACAATTTCTCAAGCAAGATGAAAACTCAAAATCAGTTATTTCGATTGATAATCAAACAACTGTAACAAAATATAACCCTGTCCTGAAAAAATTTAATCGAACAATATCAAAAAGTACTGTAGATGTCCGTAAAGAAGCTGTAAAAGTTTGTATTAAATATCCCAAAACTCAACAAGCTCAAAAACTCCTTCGAGATATGGAAACACATATTAGAGAAGAGATTTCTAGTCGCAATCCTAATTATTACTTTTCTTCGTCAAATAGAGAAAAGAATATGCTTTGGTTCGTTGGAACAAGACGATAAAAGATAAGGCAGTGCTTGGCTCACAAAGTGAAAGCCAGAAGCACTGCCTTTTCACAAACTGTTGTTGATGCCATGGGGCTACTACGACCCCATGGCATCAATAATCAATAATCAATTTTAAAAAATTTACCAAATCTTTCTTTAAATTCTCCCAATAGATAAGTAAATAGAAATGAGGTTACCTATGGCAAAAGAAAAACGTTCTAATAAGTGGGCTTTCTTACTCTACCAAGAAAGTGCTCCTGAAAATTATTTAGATATTCTTGAAGAAATGCACATTCCCTTTGTCCTCAGTCCTTGGCATGACAAAGATGTTAATAAAGAGACTGGCGAATTCAAGAAAGCTCACAAACATGGTGCTCTCTACTTCGATTCCCTTAAAAGTTACTCTCAAGTTTCCCAATTGGTAACGAAGTACCTTAATACTCCAGCACATGTAGAAGTAATTATGTCACCTAAAGGTATGTACGATTATTTTACCCATGCTGAAAATCCCGAAAAGACTCCTTATAATATCAATGACATTGAATCAGGTTGTGGCTTTGATTTAGACAAATTTCTAATCACTAATAACTCAGATGAATTTCTAACTCTAGCAATTGACATTATAGAAGAACATAATTTCTTGGAATTTAATAGCTTGGTTCGTTATGCAAGGACAGAAAATCCACAATTACTAAGCTTAATTATGAATAAAACTTACTTCTTTGCTAAATATCTAGATTCAAGAAGATATAATAACAAAAAAGATGAAGGAAAATATAAACATGACAAATCTTGAACTTAACAAATTAGCACAAATAGAACAACTATTAAAATGCTTGCTGACATCAGTAAAGCAAAATCAAAAAAGACAAAACGTAGCAATTGTTACTCAAAAAGAACTATTAGATATCCTCCAGATTTCTCCCAATACCTTAAAATCTTGGGAAAGAACAGGATTGAAAAGGTTAGAGCCACCTATTGAGAGAACACGCACTGTTTATTATAAACTAGATGATGTTATCAATTACTTAACCCCTTAATAGTATTTATGCTAAAATAAGGCTATCACATTAAATATGTGAAGGTGTTATTTTAGCCTTTTGAATATCCAAATCAAAGAAGGCTATATGCAAAAAGAAATTATTATTCATAATAACAGGAAAGTCACTAAAACTACTAAAAATAACGGTACTATTAGTTATACTCAAAGAGGTGTTTATTTAGGTATAGACACCAAAACCGGCAAAAAGGTAACCTCATCAATTACCGCAAAAACCTTACGAAGTCTTGACCGAAAAATCACTCAAGCAAAATTAGATTTTGAAGCAAACGGCTCAACCTTAAAAGAAACTATCGCTATTAATACTTTTGAAGAATTAACTGAAGCATGGTTCTCTAGTTTTATCACGTGGGTGTCATCACAAAATACGATTAATCGGGTTAGAAATTACCTTGATACCTACATTATTCCAAAATTTGGTGATTATAAACCAGAAGAAATAAAATCGGCTGATATTCAAATTTGGGTAAATCAACTAGCAAGAAATTCAAAATTATCTGTTGAATCTGGCGTAAAAAAATCAAAAAAAGGCTGTGCTAAAGATTTTGGAGCTGTTTTACACAAATTAAGTGATATTTTTGATTTTGGTATTACTAATTTTGAATTGGGTCATAATCCTGCAAATACCGTTAAAATTCCCCCTAAACCCAAGTCTACTAAAAAAAGAATCATGGTTCTCCATGATGAAGAGTTAACAATATGGCTATCGTTTTTGGAGACTCTTCCAAATACAAGAGCTAATCGAAGATTTAAAGCCATTTGCGATACCTTGCTAGCTTCTGCACTTCGGATTAATGAGCTTCTTGCTTTAGATATTCAAGACTTGGATTTTGAGAGCAATGAGATTGTTGTTAATAAAACTTTAGTCTGGAAAGCTGGCAATCGTAAACTTGGAGTACGTGGTGAAATTCTTTGCAAAAATACTCCAAAAACAGATGCTGGTAATCGAAGAGTACCTGTTCCTCGTGAAACACTACAAAATTTAAAGGATTTCCATAATGAAATGAACCTTTATTTTGATAAACACGAATTACCTAGAACAGATTTAATATTCCCAACTATCTATGGAAATTATATGTGTGATAGAAATGAACGGGCAACACTTAAAAAGCGACTTACTGAGTTAGGACTCCCTGACTACGGTTTCCATCTATTTAGGCACACCCACGCTTCTCTAATGCTGAATGCTGGAGCTAATTGGAAAGAAATTCAAACAAGAATGGGGCACAAATCTATTAAGACAACAATGGATACTTATGCCGAATTAGCCCCTAAAAAGAAAGCTGAAGCTGTTGATATTTATCTCAAACAAATAGCTAAGCTTACTAGCTAATCATATGACTACATTTTTGACTACATTTAATATTGTAAAATCTATAAACCTTGATATAACAGTGTTTATAGCGTGCTAAAATAACATTTCCGAACCTTTACTGAAGTAAAATAATTGAATACAAAAACCACTTTAGCAGTCTTGCTAAAGTGGTTTTTTACTGTCTAAACTAAAAAGTGCTATAATCAAGGAAAAAGTTAGTTAGGATGTGATGTTATGGATAAGCATCAAGTGAAAAAAGGTTATCGATTTATGTTTCTAGCGCTTCTTATCTTTTTTCTCTTAATGGCATTAGTATTTGGCAAAATCTTATCCAGATTTGGACTAAAATTAATCTTATGTGGTTTGATTTTAGCCCTTCTTGGACTTATTATCACTGGGTATCGGTATGAGTGTGAAAAATTTTCCAACACAGATGACATCACGCGCTTAAGAACACTTGGTACATCCATCAATCCTAAAAGTGTAGTCGGTAAATTTATTATCGCTCTAGCTATTATCATCCTTATCGCTAGTTTACTGACAATTATCTTTGCTAACTGATTTTTCTTGATAAATTGCAAGGGTTTGATAAGGTTTTAGAGTGATTTTTGATGAGAGATTTTCTGCTGGATAATTGCTTAACAGAATTTTTCCAAATTGATAGTATTTTGGCAAATCGATCTCAACTTCTGTAGCAAAAAAGTTATTTAAAACTAGTAGACTTCCATCACCCAAATGACGTTCAAAAGCGTAAATTTTTAGATGAGTTTGATAAGCAGACTGATAATTTCCTTCAGCAATAATTGGCATGTCTTTTCGAAGACGAATCAATTTTTGATAGAAGGAGAAAATCGGTCCTTTTTTTTCACTTTCAACATTAATGTCACGATAAGTTTTACCAACTTTCAACCATGGTTTACCTGTTGAAAATCCAGCATTTTTAGAGGCATCCCATTGCATTGGAATACGGCTATTGTCACGTGATTTTGCACAGATAATAGCAAAAGCTTCTGCTTCGGTCTTGCCAGATTTCAACAAAGTTTGATAAGCGTTCAAACTTTCCACATCAACATAATCTGCCATACTATCATAATCAGGGTCAAGCATGCCGATTTCCTCACCCATATAAATGTAAGGTGTCCCACGTGATAAATGAATAGCTGCCGCAAGCATCGTCGCTCCCTCGTTACGGAAATTTTTGACATCTATAAAACGATTAAGGGCACGCGGTTGATCGTGATTATTCCAAAAGAGAGCTGACCAGCCACCACCTTGACTCATTTCTTCACCCCAAGTGTGAAACAGTGATTTCAATTCTTCAAAATCAAATGACTTTAAAGTCCATTTTTGACCATTTTCATAATCAACTTTGAGATGATGGAAATTAAAGACCATATCAAGCTCATGACTCGCAGGACTGCTGTATTGGATACAATTTTCAGTGTTTGTAAAACTCATTTCACCTACAGTCATGCTATCATCATCTTGCCCAAACGTTGCTTGATTTAGCATTTTTAGATAGTCATGCGCAATTGGTCGGTCAGTGTACTCTGGTTTACCATCAAAAGCTTCGTTATCTTTCAGCTCTTCATCTTTACCAATCAAGTTAATCACATCAAAACGGAATCCTTTGACACCTTTGTCTCGCCAAAAATTCACCACTTTAAACAACTCTTCACGGACATGCGGATTACGCCAATTCAAATCTGCTTGTGTCACATCAAATAGATGCAGGTAATATTTCCCAGTATCCCCAAAAGGTGCCCAGGCATTGCCTCCAAATTTTGATACCCAATTCGTTGGTTTATCGCGCAAGATGAAGAAATCTTGATAGTATTTGTCACCAGCTAAAGCTTTTTGAAACCATTCATGCTCTGTCGAACAATGATTTAGCACCATATCAAGCATCAACTCAATGCCATAAGTCTTAGCTTTTTGGACCAACTCTTCAAAATCAGCCATAGTCCCAAATAAGGGATTAACAGCTGTGTAATCTGAAATATCATATCCGTTATCACGTTGCGGACTTGGATAGAAAGGGTTGAGCCAGATGACATCAACACCTAACTCTTTCAAATAAGGTAATTTTTCAATAATTCCTTGTAAATCTCCGACACCATTTCCTGTGGTGTCTTTAAAAGATTTAGGATAAATCTGATAAACGACTTTTCTCTTATCAAATGTCACTCTATTCTCCTTTATGACAATTTGCTAGCTGTAAAAATAGTTTCTCCGTGAGTAACTTCGCACGGTATTTTTCTTGTCACATCTGCCTGAAAATCATTTTGGTTCGTAATAATAATAGGTGTGTCAACTGGATAACCTGCTGCTTTAATCGCTTCGATATCAAAGCTAATCAAAGCATCGCCTACAGAAACTCTATCGCCTTGCTTAACATGAGCTGTGAAGCCTTGACCATTAAGATTTACAGTATCCATACCTATGTGCATCAAAAGCTCCACACCCTCGTCAGAAATCAAGCCAATTGCGTGTTTTGTTGGGAAAATAGCTGAAACAACACCATTAATCGGAGCAAGCAATTCTCCATCAGTCGGTTCAATGACAATTCCTTGTCCCATGACACCTTGTGCAAAAACAGGGTCTTGTGCTTGGCTTAAATCTTTTGCATGACCGACAAGTGGACTTTGGATAGAAATAATTGTTCCAGCAGGCGCTTGCGCCTCTTTTTTCGCAGCTACTATCGCTTGAACTTGTGATTTTTCTCCATTTTTCAAATCATCTTCAGCTTTTGTCAAAATACTTCCTTTACGGAAAACGTAGGTCAACATAAACGGAACAGCTACTGCAATCAACATATTAATCGCAAATAATCCCATGTATTTAGCTTGAATAGAAAGAATTCCTGGGAGTCCACCAATACCAATCGCATTTGCTGTAATATTGAAACTTGTACAGAAAAGACCTGCTAAACCAGAGCCAATCATTCCTGCCACAAATGGGTAAACATATTTCAAGTTAACCCCGAAGAGTGCTGGTTCTGTAACACCAAGGTATGCTGAAATCGCAGCTGGCAACGAGATTTGCGCCTCACGCTCGTCATGACGATTCATGAAATAAAACGCCAAAACAGCAGAACCTTGTGCGATATTTGATAAAGCAATCATCGGCCAAAGTCCAGTACCACCAGCATCTGCAATCAATTGGGTATCAATCGCATTTGTCATGTGATGTAAACCAGTAATAACAAGTGGCGCATAAAGTGCTCCAAAAATAGCGCCAAAGAGCCACTTCACAGGGCCTGTCAACCCAGCAAGAACAACTGCTGAAATGCCTTTACCAATTGTCCAACCAATCGGGCCAAGCACAGTATGTGCCAAAATAAGAGCCGGAATCAATGATAAAAATGGCACGAAAATCATTGAAACAACTTCTGGAATGTGTTTACGCCAGAAACGTTCTAGATAAGCAAGAGATAAACCTGCTAAAAGTGCTGGAATAACCTGAGCTTGGTAACCAATCTTTTCTATCGTAAAGAAACCAAAATCCCATGACCAATTTGCTGCAATCTCCGCAGCTGGTGTGCTTGCCACACTATAAGCATTAAGAAGTTGATTTGGTGACACCAAACAAATTCCAAGGACAATCCCTAAAATCTGACTAGTTCCCATTTTTCGTGTGACAGACCAAACGATACCTACTGGCAAATAATGGAAAATCGCCTCACCTGGCAACCACAAGAATGAGTTAACACCAGCCCAGAATTGAGAAACTTCAACAATTGTCTTACCATCTAGTGCTGACCACTCAACACCCTCTAAAATATTACGAAAACCTAAAATCAAACCACCTACAATAATAGCTGGAATGATTGGCGTAAAGATTTCAGCTAGCATTGATAAAGCACGTTGCAGCCAATTTTGATTTTTCTGCGCAGCTGATTTTGCGGCTTCTTTTGACACGCCTTCAATGCCAGAAATCGCAGTAAATTCATTGTAAAATGTTGGAACATCATTGCCGATAATCGCTTGAAACTGTCCTGCATTTGTAAATGTTCCTTTAACTGCTGGAATTTTCTCCAACCGCTTAACATCAGCTTTGCTGTCATCATTTAAGACGAAGCGCATGCGCGTTGCACAATGTGTCACGGCTGCAATGTTTTCTTTCCCACCGATTGCTTCAAGCATCTCGCGGGCATCTTTTTCAAATTTTCCCATAATTTCTCGGTAAAACCGACTCCTTCGTTAGTCTATAAATAGTCGCTAGCTGTATTTACAAGAGCCATTGTAATCGTTTTCTATTTTGTGGGCAAGTTGTTTGGCGAAATTTCATTGCTTTTTTCTTGAAATCTATCATGTTGTATGGTATTTTACAGACAAATCGAGAAAAGTTGAGGATTTTCAAAAACATCATGAAGAAATACGAGCACATTTACCAAATTCTAGAAAAAGACATCACATCAGGAGTCTATTCAGCTGGTGATTATCTTCCTACCGAAAATGAACTCTGTACACAATATCATGTCAGTCGCGACACCGTCCGTAAAGCATTGAGCTTGCTTGCCGAAGCAAGACTAATCAAGAAAATTCACGGCTCTGGTTCACAAATTATCAAACGCGAAACGATTGACTTTCCTGTTTCAAAATTAACGAGCTATAAAGAACTTGTCGACAATTTCGGTATTAATTCTAAAACCAACGTCATCTCCATTGATAAGCTGATTGTCGATGAAAAATTAGCTACGCTGACAGGATTCTCAAAAAACAGCTTAGTCTGGCGCGTGATTCGCCAACGTGTGGTTGATGGCACAGCTTCTGTCATTGATATTGATTATTTAGATAAAAAAATCGTGCCAAATATGACACGGGAAATTGCAGAGAAATCTATTTACGATTATCTTGAAAATCAACTCCATCTGAGCATCGCTTATGCTCAAAAAGAAATTACCATCGACCAGCTTAACAACCGTGACAAACTACTTCTTGATATTGGTGCTGAGCACCACGTCGTTTCAATCAAATCAAAAGTCTACCTTGCCAATAATCAACAGTTTCAGTTCACCGAAAGTAGACACAAACTTGAAAAATTCCGCTTTGTGGATTTTGCAACACGAAAAAACTTGCTACCGACCAAACATTAAACATCAAAAAAGAATACGTCGACGACTACATCATTGTTCAAATTCGTCAATGGTGCAGCCAATATAATATTGAAAAAGATGGTAATCCTATGGATTATATCGCTAATAAGCTGTTGCCATTTGTCTACGAAAATCGAGAGTATTTAAAAACACTACATACCGCTACTGTTGCAAAAAGTTTTGAAGACACAATTATTGTAAGTTTCACTGATTGGACAAGTGAGATTATCCAACCTAAAGGCAAAGAATTTAAACTGTCTCAAGAAGTCTTAACGAAAATTATTGTTGAACAAACAGTAGTGATTATCAAAACATGGTTACTTCAAGATACTCCTATCCCACCGAAAGAGTTTAAGGAAGACTTTTTGCAAATCACCAAATCTTCTTTATACTCCTCTTATACAGTAAACAGCACAAAAGTCTGAGAAAATCTCAGACTTTTTATTAGTTATTTCTTCTCAAAAATAATATATAAAATTTTTATATATTATACTTGACTTTCTATTTTCTTTGATTTATATTCTATATATAAAATAATTATATATAAAAATTTTATATATTGTCAGAAAGGAATTTGCTATGTATTTTCCAACTTCTGCGACGGTTATTGAATTTCTTATCCTAGCGATTGTCGATAAAGAAGATTCTTATGGTTACGCTATTAGTCACACCATTAAAAAAGTGGCTAACATCAAAGAATCAACGCTTTATCCCATCTTAAAGAAACTCGAAAAGGCAGGTTATTTAAACACCTACCAACAAGAATACCAAGGTCGCAAACGTAAATATTACACCACTACAGAAAGAGGTAAACAACAGCTCGACTTTCTAAAGGGTGAGTGGCAATTGTATATCACAAAAATCGATGACATTGTTGAAGGGAGATTAGAGGATGACGAAAAGTGAGTATTTGGCAAAACTAGATAAATACCTCAAAAAATTGCCAAAAGAGGATTACCAAGAAGCCATGGACTATTTCAGAGAATACTTTGATGAGGCAGGCCCTGAAAATGAGGAAGAAGTTATTGCTGAACTAGGCACTCCTAAAGAAGCCGCGCATGATATTATTAGTCGATTACTCAATGAAAAAATCGTTGAAGATGAAAAAACACCTAAAAACAGAGCTGTTATCTTCTGGATTGCTATCTTAGCCATTCTAGCTAGTCCAGTTGCTTTACCGCTTATCTTTTTACTTTTAATGATAATTGTTGCTATTGTAGCTATCGTTGTCAGCATACTTGTTGCAGTCATCGCTTTAGGGGTTGGACTTTTCATTTCTGGTGGCGCTCTACTTGTTAATAGTTGGTCTTATCTCAACATTTCTTATGCAAGTACGACCCTCGGACTTGGCTTAGGACTACTTGCTGGCGGCTTATCAATACTTGCCATTCTAGCTGCTGGTGCCGTTTGTAAATATACTGGGATTGAACTTGTCAACTTAACAAAAATCATTGCAAGCAAAAGGAGAAAATCATGAAAAAGTGGACAAAAATTGTTTTAGGTATTGGTATTGGTGCTAGTTTAATCGGTGCAGGATTGACTGCTGCAGGACTTGCTGGTGGCGGGCTTTCACAACTTCAAAGTTATTATGATAACAAAGAAAAACATGACTCGCATTTTTACACAAAAACAGTAGAAAATTTTGACAAAATTGATATTGACACAACAGTGTATAATGTTGTCATCACCCAAACAAACAGTGATAAACCAAGCATCTCATACACAGATAATTCAAAACTTCGTGTTTCTCATCAAGTAACAAACGACGGAACCCTAGCTGTTAAACAAACTGGCGACTGGAAAGAATCAACAACTGGCATTCACTTCCCTAGCCTATCTGATTTTCTGACACTTGCCAAAAATGGTGTCGTTACGGATAACCACACCATTACTATTGTGATTCCTAAAAAAACAACTATTCACTCACTTATTGCAAAAGTCAAAGTTGGTGACCTTCAAATCAATCATCTAACTGCTGATTATGCTAACATCGACCTAAATGCTGGTGATTTTGAACTCACAAACAGCTACTTCAAATCAGGTAAAGGCAATTTATCTGTCGGTGATAGTAATTTTCAAGATGCTCAGCTAAAAAATTTCACTTTGACAAGTAACACTGGTGATATCGACTTTGAAAATGGTAAAGTCTCTGACTCAACGATTAGCCTCTCAATTGGAGATTTTTCAGCCGACAATATTGCATTTAAAAATAAAAATGAGCTCTCCGTTTCAACAGGAGATGTTGACATTACGCTAGCTGACAAAAATCTTACCCTCCAAGCTAGCAACAACTTAGGAGATGCTGATATTTCTGATTCACTCAAACCATCTACAATTAACATTTTAAATATCAAAGGAAATACGGGTGATATTTCTATTCAATAAACTAAAAAAGGTATCGCATTGCGATACCTTTTATTTTATTAAAATAAAAATGTTAACAAAGCTAAAATAGCTAGGCCACCTTGCTTAAGTATGATTTTTTTATCAGCCGTCAAGCTACCAT
>SKEL01000190.1_pt2 | contig 59431 bp, 43 predicted proteins | sample 4826741 | NCBI WGS metagenome assembly SKEL01 (sample SAMN11008810, study PRJNA524170) | human gut metagenome | biome: Human fecal sample; material: Feces; isolation source: fecal sample from pouch patient p33 | host: Homo sapiens | place: Israel: Tel-Aviv | collected 2016-03-22
GGGATGATATGCAGAAATATTTGTAAAACTATTTGTAAAATGAAATGCTGTCAGTTACAGAATAAGTTTGTAACTGATGGCATTTTTATTTGTGGTGTGTGGTGAGTGGCGGATTATTGCAGGTCAGGAATAGTTGTGATACAATGCACAAGAGAAATTACACAATTTACATAGAAAAAAGGACAACACAATGAATAAAAATGAAATCTATATAAAAAGTGGTACCCAATACAAAGAAATGACAAAAGAACTCCTTGCGCAATGTGACCTTGTATCTCAGATAACAGATAAGAAAATACAGATCGGCATCAAACCAAATCTTGTCTCACCATCTGAAGCCTCCTGGGGAGCTACCACACATCCGGAGATCGTGGCGGGAATTATCGAATATCTGCAGGAGAATGGATATGAAAATATTGCAATTCTGGAAGGTTCCTGGGTAGGAGATAAGACGAAAGAGAGTTACGAGGTATGTGGTTATCGGGAACTTTCAGAGAAATATCAGGTGCCTTTCTGGGATATGCAGGAAGATAAAGGAATAGAACGCGACTGTAAAGGCGTGAAATTAAATATCTGTGAACGAGTAGAAAAAGTTGATTTTCTGATCAACGTTCCGGTATTGAAAGGCCACTGTCAGACAAAGATAACCTGTGCATTAAAAAATATGAAAGGCCTGATCCCAAACACCGAGAAACGCAGATTCCATGCAATGGGACTGCATAAGCCAATCGCACATCTCAATGCCGGAATTCATCAGGACTTTATCGTAGTCGACAATATCTGTGGAGATCTGGATTTCGAGGATGGTGGAAACCCGGTAGTGATGAATCGAATCTGGGCAGGAATGGACCCGGTGCTGATTGATTCCTATGTTTGTCAGGTCATGCACTATGAGACAAAAGATGTTCCTTATATCGGACTGGCAGAAGAATTGGGAGTTGGAAGTACAGATCTGAAAAATGCTCACATCATCTATTGTGAGGAATCTGCCCGAAAGGAACTGCCGAAATCCCGAAAGGTAGTAGAACTTCAGGATGCTGTAGAAGAAGTAGAATCCTGCAGTGCCTGCTATGGATACCTTATCCCTGCACTGGAAATGCTCAAAAATGATGGGCTTTTTGAAAAACTGGATACAAAGATCTGTATTGGGCAGGGTTACCGTGGCAAAACAGGAAAACTGGGCGTTGGTGCCTGCACCTGTAAATTTGAACACAATGTAAACGGATGCCCGCCTACAGAAAATCAGATCTATGATTTCCTGAAACAATATATTCTGAACAAATAAAAAACAGGTTCGTTTACGAACCTGTTTTTTATTTGCAATCTATAATGCCATCTTAATCATCTTAACGATCGTATCCTGGTCAAATTTGCTACTGTCAAATGCCAGATGATACTGGGAAATATCTTTCCATTTCTTATCAGTGAAATATTCATAATAAGTACGGCGTTCTTTATCAACTTTCTTAACGAGTTTCTGAGCACTCTTTTCTTCCCGTCCGGTACGCTCAATGATAGTCTGTACACGATAATCAAATGGCGCATGGATAAATACGCTCAGGCATTTATTATCAAGAATATAATTTGCGCATCGTCCGACAATTACGCAGTCCTCCTTCTCCGCTGCATCCAGAATAATCTTGCGCTGAAGATCAAAGAGAACATCATTCATCGGAACGAAGTGGAAATCGCTGTCCATCTGAAGTTCATGATCGATAGGAAAACGCCACTGACTGCCGCGTTTCTCATCAACTTTGGCAAGCACATCAAAAGGAATATTCTCTTTCTGAGCTGCAATATCGATCAGTTCTTTGTCATAAAAAGCAAATCCAAGTTCTTCTGCCAGAGCCTTACCGATCAGACGGCCATTACTGCCGAGCATTCTGTTTATTGTAATCACGCGTTTACTCATAATCAAAACCTCCTTATGACATCCCTGTTACTGTTATCTTATGATACCTGAGCCAAAGCTCCCATAATCCTGATATCGTATCACCTGTCAATAGTAACAAGTCTTTTATTTGTTAACATTATAACACTAATGTCAGAAAAATACCAGTAAAATACATAAAAAAACAAAAATAATACAAGAAAATTTATATATACTACACAAAAACAAACAGACCTTTACGAAAGATATTGTTATATCTGAGTGAAATAGAAAGTCACATTCTGAACACATCTTTTTCACCCGGATTTCACAGGCATCTCAAAATTTGCACATATTTTCCAGATAATATTTGGCTATCAGGTCAAAACAAATGGAGGGAAAGAAGAAATCAAAGAACTTGAAGAGCAGATCAGTGATAGTCCTCTGGTAATTCCTGCTATTTTTTTGCTGCTTTTTTGGACAAATTTATCAATAGACGTGGATATTTTGCGTATGATAAAATTAAGTTGGAAAATTTATTTATAAGATAGTGGTTATTTATAGATTTTTTCTTTAAGTTATGTTATTATACTTAATTGGCTGTCTGGCAGATGCCGACAGACGTTTACGGATTGTGCATAAATGTCCGTAAATATACTGCTGTTTAACAGACTCAGGAGAACAATGCGCAGAGTCTGGAAACCTGAAGAAACAGCAGTCCGTAACTCTTATGATAAATGATAAGTATGGAAGAAAGGGATACAATACATAATGCTGAAAATCAAAAGCTATGTAAAGGTAAACAGTCTGGCAGAGGCTTATGAGCTGAACCAGAAAAAAACAGCCCGTGTTCTTGGCGGAATGGTCTGGATGAAGATGGGCAACAGAGCAGTATCTACAGCAATCGATCTCTCCGGTCTGGGACTGGATACGATCTCTGAGGATGATGATGAATTCGTGATTGGCTGCATGACTCCGCTTCGTGACCTGGAGACAAATGAGGCTCTGAACACCTACACACATGGAGCTATGAAAGAAAGCCTTTGCCATATTGTGGGAGTACAGTTTCGAAACTGTGCCACTGTGGGAGGAAGCATTTATGGAAGATTTGGTTTCTCAGATGTTCTGACCATGTTCCTTGGAATGGACACATGGGTAGAATTATATGATGCAGGCCGCATTCCACTGACTGAATTTGTAAACATGAAGAAAGATAATGACATCCTTGTGAATATTATTGTGCGCAAAGAGCCGCTTCTTACCTGTTATTTAAGCCAAAGAAACACGAAGACAGATTTCCCGGTACTGACCTGTACTGCTTCAGTGATCGGAGATGAGGCAAGAACAGTAATCGGTGCCAGACCTGCACGAGCCATGGTCGTAGAGGATAAGAAACAGATTCTTAAGAATTTTAAAAACATGACAAAGAAGCAGAAAGCGCAGGCAATCGAAGAATTTGCCGAATATGCGGCCGGGAATGTTCCGACGGCAGGCAATATGCGAGGATCAGAAGAATATAGAAGTCTTCTTGTAAAAGTACTGACAAGAAGAGCCTGGGAAGCAGTAGGAGGGATGAAGAATGAATATTAATTTCTGGCTTAACGGGGTAAACCGCCATGCGGAGATCTATCCTGACACACTGCTGATTGATTTTTTGAGAGAGCAGGGATGTTACAGTGTAAAGAGAGGGTGCGAGACAGCAAACTGTGGTCTGTGTACAGTTTTGGTAAACGGACGTCCGGTACTCTCCTGCAGTACACTTGCAGCCCGCGTTGAGGGAAAGAAGATTGTCACACTGGAAGGAATGCAGAGGGAAGCGAAAGAGTTTGGAAGTTTCCTGGCGAATGAAGGTGCGGAACAATGTGGCTTCTGTAATCCTGGATTTATTATGAATGTGTTTGCAATGTTAAATGAGATCAAAGAACCGACAGAGGAACAGATCAAAGAGTATCTTGCCGGAAATTTATGCAGATGTTCCGGTTTCGTTTCTCAGACAAAGAGTATCCTGAAATTCCTGAAATATAAGAAAGCACAGGAGGAAGCATAAAGATGAAATATGTAAATCAACCTGTACGAAAAACAGATGCGATGTCATTGGTGACAGGAAAGCCTGTTTATACAGATGATCTGGCACCAAAGGACTGTCTGATCGTCAAAGTTCTAAGAAGCCCTCATGCCAATGCGTGGGTAGAAGACATTAAAACTGGTACGGCAGAGAAAGTAGCAGGCATCGCCTGTGTCCTTACCTATAAAGATGTGCCGAAAAAGCGTTTCACTCTTGCCGGTCAGACTGCTCCGGAAATGAGCCCGGATGACAGATTGATCCTTGACCGCCATGTCCGTTTCGTGGGAGATGCGGTTGCTATCGTAGCCGGTGAGACTGAGGAAGCAGTAGATAAGGCACTAAAGAGAATCCGTGTGGATTATCGTGTGGAAGCCCCTGTTCTTGACATTCACAAAGCGAAAGATAACCCGATCCTTGTCCATCCGGAGGAAGACTGGAAACTGAAAATTCCGCTTGGCGGAGATAATAAGAGAAATCTATGTGCCTCTGCGGTGGAAGAGCATGGAAACGTAGATGAGGTTCTTTCCAAATGTAAATATACAGTTGAGCGTACTTACCATACAAAAGCAAATCAGCAGACAATGATGGAGACTTTCCGTACCGCCTGCTATCTGGACCATTTTGGGAGACTGATCGTGTTGTCTTCTACACAGATTCCGTTCCATGTAAGAAGAATCGTAGGAAGAGCACTCGACATTCCGGCTTCCAAAATCCGCGTGATCAAGCCGCGAATTGGAGGAGGCTTTGGTGCGAAACAGACATCTGTCAGCGAGATTTATCCGGCAATCGTTACATGGAAAACCGGCCGTCCATCTAAGATGATTTTCTCCAGATATGAATCCATGATCTGTTCTTCTCCACGTCATGAGATGGAGATCACAGTACGTGCCGGGGCAGATGAGAATGGTATCATCAAGGCAATCGATGTCTATACCTTATCCAATACAGGCGCATATGGCGAACACAGTTCTACAACGGTAGGACTTAGTGGGCATAAATCAATCGGTCTTTACAGACATACAGAAGCGTACAAGTTTGCTTTTGATGTTGTATATACAAATATACAGGCAGCAGGAGCTTATCGTGGTTATGGTGCTACCCAGGGTATTTTTGCGGTAGAGTCTGCGGTAAATGAACTTGCACATCAGATGGGAATGGATCCTGTTAAAATCAAGGAACTGAATATGCCGGTAGAAGGTGGCCCTCTTCCGGGTTATCCGGATGTGCCATATGCACAGAGCTGTGCAATGGATCGCTGTATGGCACGTGCCAAAGAGATGATGGACTGGGATGCAAAATACCCACGCCGCGATATGGGTAATGGCAAAGTCCGTGGAATTGGTGTTGCCATGGCAATGCAGGGGTCTTCCATTGCGGGAGTAGACGTCGGCGGAGCAGATATCAAGTTAAATGAAGATGGATCCTATACTCTTGCGCTTGGATGTACTGACATGGGTACAGGCTGTGACACGATTATGGCACAGATTGCAGCAGACTGTCTGAATACTCCGATGGATAATATTGTAGTATTTAGCGTAGATACAGATATTTCCCCGTATGATTCAGGATCTTATGCTTCTTCCACTACATATACTACCGGTGTGGCAGTAATGAAAGCCTGCGAGGAGCTTAAGAAGAAAATCTGTAAGCTTGGTGCAGAGATGATGGAAGTTGATGAGAACAAGGTTGATTTTGATGGTTCTTATGTCTTCTACGATTATGACTGTGATGAAGATGGTGATGCTGCCACAGCAGATGAAAATAGTATGACTTCTACGGCCGCAGATGACAAGGCAGATCTGGCCGAAAAGAAAGTTTCTATAGAAGATATCGCATTGAAGAGCACATTCTTTAACAATGTCGAGCTTCAGGTCGTACAGCAGCATTCCTCCCCGATTTCTCCGCCGCCATTCATGGTTGGCATGGTAGAAGTGGAAGTCGATACAGAGACAGGAAATGTGGATGTACTTGATTATGTAGCGGCAGTTGACTGTGGTACGCCAATCAATCCAAATCTTGCCCGCGTCCAGACCGAAGGTGGTATTGCGCAGGGAATCGGTATGGCACTCTGGGAAGATGTACAGTACACAGACAAGGGAAAAATCCGCAATAACTCCTTCATGCAGTACAAGATTCCGACCAGACAGGATATTGGAAATATTCGTGTGGTATTCGAGAGCAGTTACGAAAAGACAGGCCCATTTGGCGCTAAATCAATCGGAGAACTGGTTATTGATACCCCGTGTCCGGCAATTGCAGAAGCAATTTACAATGCAACAGGTGTACGTCTGACAGAACTTCCGATGACTCCGGAGAAAATCGCGATGGGAATCCTGAAGAATAAAATGGAAGCAAAAGACCAGATGAAAGAGAATGCCAAAACAGAGGCGAAGGTTGACAGATGAAAGAACTATGCCTTGCATGTATAGGATTTGTGCTGGAATTTGCAGTTTTTTATGCTGTGGGCAGTCTTCTGACAAGAATACTGAAAATGAAAAAAGACGTTTCTTTGACGTTTATTCTTGGATATCTGACGTATTTTGCTGTATTTGAACTGGTGACAGTGCCTATGACTTTAAAATGGGTTTCTCTTACTACGGCTGCCTGTATATGGGCAGGACTTATGATTATTACTGTTATAGTGGCAATTATCTGTGCTGTAAAGAAAAAAACAAAAGATAAGTATAGTAAGAATCTGCCAGATGCAGCAGGAATTTCCGGAGATATCACACCGAAAAAAGGCAACAGTATTTCTGATATATGGAAAAGGCATTCGATAATGATCATTATCGCAGGTGCTGTAGTTCTTCTGCAGTGCCTGATTGTAATCTTCTATAAAGATACGACGGTAGATGCGGCATATTATGTGGGAACGGTGAGCACTTCTGTATATACAGATACGCTTGGCAGATATAATCCTTACAATGGAATAATCCTGAAAGTTTTTCAGGCCAGATATGTTTTCTCTGCATATCCGATGAATAATGCAGTCTGGTGCAGGCTTCTGGGAATACACCCGATTGTACAGGCAAAGCTTGTGATGTCATGTATGAATGTGATAACAGCTAACCTGATTATCTACCAGATTGGCAAGAGACTGTTTGACGGAAACAGAAAGAAAGCAGACCTGATGGCGGTATTCACATGTGTGTTACAGCTGTTTTGTGGAACGATTTATTCTTCAGGTACTTTTTTCTTTACAAGAAGTTATGAGGGAAAGGCAATTCTTGCCAATATCGCCATTCCGGCAGTGCTGATGTGTGCGATATGGTATCTTCAGGAAAAAAACGACAGAAATGTCTGGATCGTATTGTTTATCACAGCTGTCAGTGCATTGACATTTTCCGGTTCAGCGATTATTTTCCCAATCGTAATCGCGGCGGGGATGGCACCTGTAGCAGTTATGAATAAGAAAATTTCGGGTTTGGTATATTGTGCTGTGTGTATGATCCCGTCAATATTGTATGCGGCTGTCTTTTTTGCATGCAGGATTGGTCTGCTGACGCTGGCGGCATCTTAAATAGGAGGAGATAATAATGGCAGGTGTAACGATTCAGGAATATGGACTCCGCTTTGTCAGTGCATGTATGAAGTTATACTGGAGTTCCTGCTGGTATCCTTTTCTGTTTGTGGTGGGTATCATATGCACGCTGATCTGGGGACGTAAAAAGAATTCCAGAATTTTTATAGGATATGTACTTTTCTTATTGCTCACAGTTTATAATCCGCTGGTTGTGAAATATCTGATCGCGAAAGTGAAGTTCGAAAACGAATATTACAGGTTTATCTGGATTTTGCCGGTGATTCCTGCCGTAGCATATTACGGGGTAAAACTGGTAAGTGTTTTCAGAAAAAAATGGCAGCGCGCGCTTGCGGCGATAGTCGTACTTGGCTGCTTTGTGTTACTGGGGAATCCGCTTGACGGTGTGGTGACCAATTTTGCGATGACGGAGAATATATATAAAGTTCCGGATGATCTGAGGGCAGTCTGCGATGTGATTCACCAAAATCAGGAGAATGATTTCCCAAGGGTTGTATTTGACAGCAGCTTAAACAGTATTGTGAGACAGTATGATGCAGGTATCGGTCTTGTGATCAGCCGAAATGCAAGTATTTATCGCGCGGGAAGTACGGTAGCTGGAAGTTTCGATGAAAACAGTGGCTTTTATAAACGGCAGAAGGCATTGCTGGATGTGATCGATTATCATATTTATGACAGCCCTGATCAATTCAAAAAAGCTCTCAGGAAGACAAAGACCGATTTTGTGGTAACCGCAATCGGGCAGGTAGATCATGAGTTTCTGGTAAATAACGGATGTGAACTGGTCGCACAGACAGAGACTCATTATGTTTATAAATATAATGGCTAGGCTTGCCGGAAACAGAGTTTGCCGGAAAGGAATCTTATCCGAAGAACCTGTTTTGGGTATATTATGCCAAAATTCCTCAAAAATAGCAGTGTATGGGCAATTTTCGTTAATAAAATAACTAATGAAAAAGAAGCAGATACCTATTGCTATTTGTCAGGAAAACTGATACAGTAAGTGAGATGATATGTAATGATAGAGGCGCGGGATTCATTAGTAGTCCGGGAGAGATGGAATGACACCCATCCGGAGAAAGGGAAAACCGCCGAAGGAATCTGACAGGTCAGGGGGCAGATTCCTGGGACGTCGCAGAATATGCGCCGTACTGTCACCTGGGTGAAGCGCTATCGGATGTAACGTATACTGTAATGTATAACAGATACCACGAATGTGTTTCAGAATGCATTTGTGGTATTTTTTATGTAATAGAAAATTCTGCTGGAATCTCCTGTTACATAAAAATATCACAGGAAATTACTCAGTAATGTTCTTGCGATATGAAAGGCCTTTCGGGCAGGATTGTAACATATCGTACATATCTACAAAAGAGGGAGGTACATTCATGAAAAAAAATGTAAAAAAATTATCAGCTGTTCTGTCAGTGATCATGCTGATGATCCTTGCAAGTCCGTTGACTGTACTTGCAGCAGAGGAAGAAGCGGCAGCATCTGCAAAATTTTATGGTACATTCTGGGCGCTGGTTCCGCCGATCGTTGCCATTGCGCTGGCGTTGATCACAAAGGAGGTATACAGTTCGCTGTTTATCGGAATTTTAGTTGGCGCACTGTTTTACTCAGGATTTAGCTTTGAGGGAACGATCCTTCATATCTTTGAAGGCGGAATGATCAGTGTTCTGACAAGCTCCTATAATATGGGTATCCTGATATTCCTGGTTATCCTCGGAACAATGGTTTGCCTGATGAACAGAGCCGGAGGTTCAGCAGCTTTTGGCCGCTGGGCAAGTAAGAGAATCAAGACAAGAGCCGGTGCTGAGATTGCAACAGTTGTTCTCGGCGTATTGATCTTTATCGATGACTATTTTAACTGTCTGACAGTAGGAAGCGTTATGCGTCCTGTAACTGACAAGCACAACGTATCCCGTGCAAAGCTGGCTTATCTGATCGATGCGACAGCAGCCCCTGTATGTATTATTGCTCCGATTTCTTCATGGGCAGCAGCAGTCAGCGGGTTCGTAAAGGGAGAGGATGGAATCTCACTGTTTGTACATGCAATTCCATATAACTTCTATGCCTTGCTTACAATCTTCATGATGATCGCCATGGTCTTTATGAAAGTAGAATTTGGCCCGATGGGTGTTCATGAAACAAATGCGTTAAAAGGTGATATTTATACAACACCTGCACGTCCTTATGCAAACTCTGCCGAGGATGAGAAGGGTAATCCACGTGGCAAGGTGATTGATCTTCTGATTCCTATCATCAGCCTTGTAGTGTGCTGTGTTATTGGTATGATCTATACTGGTGGGTTCTTTAACGGAACTGATTTTGTAACTGCTTTTTCACAGAGTGATGCTTCTATTGGACTTGTGCTGGGAAGTTTCTTTGGACTTGTGATCACAATTGTACTCTATCTGGTACGCCGCGTTATGAATTTCAAAGACTGCATGGCATGTATCCCGGATGGATTTAAAGCAATGGTACCTGCAATCCTGATCCTTACTTTTGCATGGACACTGAAAGCCATGACAGACAGCCTGGGTGCATCTGATTTCGTATATGGAGTTGTTAAGAGCTCCGCGGGCGGACTGATGAATTTCCTGCCGGCTATCATCTTTGTAATCGGTGCTGTGATCGCATTTGCGACAGGTACTTCATGGGGAACTTTTGGTATCCTGATTCCGATCGTAGTTGATGTATTCTCAGGAACAAACCATGAACTGATGATCATCTCTATTTCTGCTTGTATGGCAGGTGCTGTATGTGGTGACCACTGCTCACCGATTTCTGATACAACGATCATGGCTTCAGCAGGTGCACAGTGTGAGCATGTAAACCATGTCAGCACACAGCTTCCGTATGCAATGGTCGCAGCGGTTGTATCTTTCCTGACTTATATTATCGCAGGATTTGTACAGACACCTTGGATTGCACTTCCGGCCGGAATCATTCTGATGGCGATTACACTGGTGATTATCCGACTGAAATTTGATGATCTGAAGATATAAAGAGATGAGTACTGCTGAAATTAAGTTTTTATGTTAAAACAGGAATTACTTAATATTCATGGTACTGGCATCAGATAGAAATTGACAGAGTAGCGGATTGGCTATCCGGAGCAGGAAGTGAATTTCTGCTTTGGATAGCCGAAACTGCTGCTCTGCATAGTTTCTGATTATGTTACAGAAATTTTTGCTTCAGAGAATGTGAAAAATGTCAGTAGCAGAGAAACTTTAAAGACATGGTATTTTTGTTATAATATATCGTAAATTTTCAGCCTGATTCGTAAATTATCGTAATAGTAGATAAGTTCGGTACATTTATGCATATTCCAAAAAAAACTTTACTTTTACATAGGGCTGTGATAGAATGATAAATGGAAATTTAGTAACTAAAGAACATTGAAGGTTACTGAATTTATTGTCTTACCTGCACCTGTAGCTCAGTGGATAGAGCAGTGGTTTCCGGTACCATGTGCGGGGGTTCGATTCCCTTCAGGTGTGCTGCCTGGGACGTATGTACAGTTCCGGTGCGTTGTATCATATAGGAGTTGCTGAGAAACGAAGTGAACAGTGACTCATAAGGAGGACAAGAACTTGGATGATTTCAGAGAATGGTTGTCAGACAACCTCCGGTATTTTATGCTGGGTGGTGCGATTCTGATAATCGTGGTTGTCCTGTTTTTTAGCATTCGTGCCTGTTCCGGAAGTAATAAGGGGAATTCCGGAGATGGACAGAAGACCACATCCACAGACCAGGGAAATGTTCCTTCTTCTCCGACAAGTGAAGGGGAGTCTGACGAGAAGAAAGAAGACGCCAATCCCATGGAAACAGCAGATGCAGATATCACTGCATTGATTAAGAGCTATTATCAGGCTCTGGGGGAAAAAGATATTGCAACGCTGAAGACTCTTGAAGATGATTTTACACCATCCGATGAGTCAAAAGTCACAAATTTGAAAGATTATATCGAAGGGTATGAAGTGGGCGATGTGTACACGAAGAAAGGTATGACAGATGATTCTTACGTGGTTTACGCCTGTTTCTCTTACATCTGTCAGGGTATCGAGACGAAAGCACCGGCTTTGACTCAGTTCTATGTGTATAAAAACAGTGAAGGTAACTGGGTAATCGATAACGGAGCTTTACAGGATTCTGAAATTTCTGTATATATGGAGAAACAGTTGTCAGACAGTGATGTTTCTGACCTTGTAAAGAAAGTACAAAATGAGCTGGATCAGGCACAGCAGTCAGATTCATCTCTCGCAGAATTCTTAAATGGCCTCGGAGAGGAAGCAAGTGTGTCAACAGATGCAGAGGATGGCACAATGCTTACTACTACAGATGAATGTAATGTGCGTGCTGAAGCAAGCACAGATGCTGAGATCCTTGGCGTGATTTCGGCAGGCGAGCAGGTTGAGAAGAAAGGCACTGATGGTGAATGGGTTCAGATTGATTATGATGGTGAGACCGGATACATCAGGGGAGACTTGCTTGAATAACAATTAAATACGGATAATAAAAAATACTGCCACTCATCGGAAAATGATGATAGGCAGTATTTTTTGTGCTGTAATAATGATAAACTAAGAAGCATTATGAAATTCACTGTATGTATTTCCACCGGATAATTCTGTCTGATGCAGTGCGGCCAGCTCGTGTATCGTCACAAGCTGATATCCGTCTTCAATCAGCTGCGGAATCAGAATCTCAGCAGCGTCTACAGAAGTATTGTAAATATCATGCATCAGGATAACAGAACCATCTTTTACATTGTTCATAACTTCTTCTACAGTGGATTCGACATCAAGTGTCTTCCAGTCAAGTGTATCGATAGACCACAGAATCATAGGTGTTCCAATTGCAGCCTTAACAGTATCATTGACGGAACCATAAGGTGGTCGGACAACAGATGCTCCCTGGCCCGTCAGATTGACGAGCTGCTCATCCACTTTAGCAATTTCTGAACTGATCTGATCAGCAGATAAAGTTGTCAGCTCAGTATGATCATAGGTATGATTTCCAAGTTCACAGCCCAGCTCCTTCATACGTTTCACCTCATCCGGAAAACTGGCAATCTCAGTGCCGACCATAAAGAAAGTAGCCTTGGCATTATTCTGTTCCAGACAGTCCAGAAGACGGTTGGTAAAGGAACCTGGCCCGTCATCAAATGTAAGGGCGATTGCCTTCTGGGTTGTTGAAGTATCGTTTTCTTTAGAAGTATCGGAGCTACCGGAACTTTCCGAATTCCTGGAATCAGAATTTTGGGAAGATTTCCTGGATTTCTCAGAAGAATCCTTCGCTGGAACATAATCTTTCAGTGATCCGTCCGCATTCAGTTCATAAGTTTTTTTATCAACTTTAATAGTCCCGGTCTGCAAAATACCATCCATGTCGAAATAATATCGTTTCTTTCCGATATCGGTCCAGCCTGTCTGAATGATTCCGGTGTCATCCATATAGTATTGCTTGCCATCAGTGTCGGTCAGCCAGCCGGTATATGGCTTGTCGTTTACAAGAAACATCCAGTTACTTCCGCTGGAAGCCCAGTGACCTTTTGATGCCTCTTTTGAGATATCAGAACTTAATGCAGGACCGCCTGATGAAGCCGCGGAAGAACTCTTTGAAGAGTTTTTCTGTGAGCTTTTGCCGGATTTTTCTTCTGTAGATTCAGATAATGTTTCGGATGCATTGTCGGTTGAATTTTTTGCCGAAGCATTATCTGAACTGTCAGGTGAAAGATCATCGGAACTATCGGAAGAAATATCTGTAAAATTTTCATTATTATCAGCCACTGTTCCTTCAGAAGAAAACTCCGAAGAGTCCTGATCTTCTGATACAAAAACTCCGGCATCACTGTCTGCGCTGACCTGTGAAGGACCAGCAGAAGAACGGGTAAAAATTCCTCCGAAGATCAGACACAGAACAATGGAAAGCAGGATCAGCCAGCGGTTTGTACGTGGTAAATGGCCTGACATAAAAGCCTCCTTTGTGTAGTTGTAATAAGGTTGTGGTGAAATATCCGGCATTTTACGGAGTCAGATAAATCCAACAACCTTAGAGCGTGTTTGAAAAATCAATCCCGCAATCTGAACACCCCACCTCCAGGATCTGCCACTGGAAGCTCCTTACGGATGCATGGTAACTTTGCGGTATATTTGCGAAAAGCAGTTTTCAAACACACTGTACTAGCCCTATCATACAATAAAGAACGACAAAATACAAGGTAAATCCCCCTTGGCAAATTTTGGTTTATTTCCCCGTTGATAAGACGGGAAAAAAATTATATAATAGAAAAATGGACGAAAAAATCAGAATTAACAAATATTTAAGCGAGGCGGGTGTATGCTCCAGACGTGAGGCGGACCGGATGATCGAAGAAGAAAGGATCACTGTGAACGGCCAGAAAGCTGTAAGCGGTCAGAAGGTAAGCACAGAAGATGAAATCTGTATAGACAATGTACCTGTCCATAAAAATGAAAAAAAAGTAATGCTTCTTTTTAATAAACCCAGAGGAATCGTGTGCAGCACGAAACAACAGCGCCAGGAAACAACAGTGACAGATTACCTGGATTATCCTTTACGGATCTACCCTGTAGGCAGACTGGACAAGGAGTCACAGGGTCTGCTGCTTTTGACAAATGAGGGCGATTTGGTAAATAAGATTATGCGTGCAGGTAACTATCACGAGAAAGAATACTTTGTTACAGTAAACAAGCCTTTAGATAAAGAATTTATCCGCAGAATGAGCAGGGGAGTTCCGATTCTGGATACGGTGACAAGACCGTGTAAGGTAGTACAGACGGGAGAATGCAGCTTCCGGATTATCCTGACTCAGGGACTGAACCGGCAGATCCGCAGAATGTGTCAGTATCTGGGATATGAAGTACAGAAGTTAAAGAGAATCAGAATTATGAATCTGACTCTGGATGGAATCAAAGAAGGCGAATACAGAGAGATTACTGCCCGGGAATGGGAAGAACTGAACCGTTTGCTGGTATCTTCTTCCAGCGAAACAGTGATCGAAACAGGAGGATACAATGGAAACAGCAGCAATCACGCGAATGAAAGAGCTGGTGCAGAAACTGGACAAAGCAGCAAAGGCGTATTACCAGCAGGATATAGAACTCATAAGCAACAGAGAGTATGATCAGATGTACGACGAGCTACAGGCACTGGAAAAGGAAACCGGAACCATTCTGGCAAACAGTCCAACCATCAGCGTAGGGTACGAAGCCGTTGACCAGCTTCCGAAAGAAGAGCATGAGTCACCGATGTTGTCTCTGGATAAGACGAAAGACAGAGAGGTCCTGCGGGACTTCATGGGAGAACACAAAACGCTTCTGTCATGGAAACTGGACGGACTGACGATCGTTCTTACTTATGAAAATGGTGAACTTGCAAAAGCTGTCACTCGTGGAAATGGTGTAGTAGGTGAGGTTGTCACAAATAATGCCAGAGTATTTAAGAATGTTCCGCTCAAGATTCCTTATCAGGGAAGACTTGTACTTCGTGGGGAAGCAATCATCACATATTCCGATTTTGAACGGATCAATGAGTCGATAGAGGATGTAGATGCCAAATATAAAAATCCCAGAAACTTATGCAGCGGATCCGTACGTCAGCTCAACAATGAGATCACAGCTCGCAGAAATGTACGATTCTATGCGTTCGCGCTTGTAAGCGCAGAGAATGTAGATTTCCGGAACTCAAGAGAAAGACAGTTTGAGTGGCTGAAAGAACAGGGATTTGATGTGGTTGAATACCGGGTAGTGACTGGTGCTACATTGGATGAAGCGATGGAATATTTTTCGACAGCGATTACAGAGAATGATTTCCCGTCAGACGGCCTGGTGGCACTTTATGATGACATTGCATACGGAGATTCCCTGGGAAGAACCGCGAAGTTTCCGAGAAATGCATTTGCTTTTAAATGGGCAGATGAGATCAAAGAAACGCACCTTTTGGAAATTGAGTGGAGCCCGTCAAGAACCGGTCTGATCAATCCGGTGGCGGTTTTTGAACCGGTTGAACTGGAGGGGACAACTGTCAGCCGTGCCAGTGTGCATAATGTCAGCATCGTAAAAGAACTGGAACTCGGTATCGGGGATATAATCACTGTGTACAAGGCGAATATGATCATTCCACAGATTGCAGAGAATCTTACCCGCAGCAGTAAACTGGAGATACCGGAAACCTGTCCGGCCTGTGGATATGCCACAGAGATTCAGAAGGTGAATGATGTAGAAGCACTTTATTGCACAAACCCGGATTGCGCAGCCAAGAAGATTAAATCCTTTGCCCTTTTTGCAAGCAGAGATGCCATGAATATAGATGGATTGTCTGAAGCGACACTGGAGAAATTTATTGCCAGAGGATTTATCCATGATTTCGGAGATATTTTTGAGATTGCGAAACACAGAGATGAGATCGTAGAGATGGATGGATTCGGGGAGAAATCCTTTGAGAACCTGATCGCCAGCCTGGATAAGGCAAAAGAGACGACTCTGGCAAAAGTAATCTACAGTCTGGGAATTGCAAATATCGGACTTGCAAATGCAAAAGTAATCTGCCGCCATTTTGATGATGACCTGGAGAAAATCCGCCATGCGGATGAAGAAGAGGTCAGCTCCATTGACACTATTGGACCGGTGATTGCCAGAAGCCTGACAGATTATTTTGCAAAAGAAGAGAATAATAAGAAACTGGATCATTTGATGCGCTATCTGACCATCAAGAAAGAAGAAAAGACCGGCGAGCAGATTTTCCAGAACATGAATTTCGTTATCACCGGAAGCGTAGAACATTTTGCAAACAGAGCGCAGGCGAAGGAATTTATTGAATCACTGGGAGGCAAGGTTACAGGCTCTGTGACATCTAAGACGAATTACCTGATCAATAATGATACGACTTCTAATTCTTCCAAGAATAAGAAAGCTAAGGAGCTGGGAATTCCGATTCTTTCGGAGAAAGACTTCCTTAAGATGGCACAGCAGTGAGTGTAAATAAAAAATAAGACAACAGGAGAAAAGAAAAATGCCAATTAAAATACAGGGTGATCTGCCCGTAAAAGAAATTCTGGAAAAAGAAAATATTTTCGTAATGGATGAATCCCGTGCGTCCCATCAGGATATCCGCCCGATTCAGATCCTTATTCTGAATCTGATGCCTCTGAAAGAGGAGACAGAGCTTCAGCTCCTTCGTTCTCTTTCCAATACACCGCTTCAGGTGGATGTAACATTTATGGCGGTACAGAGCCATGAATCCAAGAATACTTCCATGAGTCACCTGAATAAATTTTATCAGACATTTCCGGAGTTAAAGGATAATAAGTATGATGGAATGATCATCACAGGTGCGCCGGTAGAGCAGATGGAGTTTGAAGAAGTGGACTACTGGAACGAATTGGCAGAGATTATGGATTGGACGAATGATCATGTGACATCTACGATTTATCTGTGCTGGGCTGCCCAGGCTGGACTTTATCATCACTATGGCCTGAAGAAACGTAAACTGGATAAAAAAATGTTCGGCCTTTTCTGGCATAAAGTGCTGAATCGTAAGATCCCGCTGGTACGAGGCTTTGACGATATGTTCCTTGCACCACATTCCAGACACACCGAAGTGCCAATCGAAGATATCCATAACTGTAAAGAACTGACAGTACTTGCAGAATCAGAAGAAGCAGGACTTTTCCTCGCAATGGCAGATGGTGGCCGCAAGATTTTCGTAATGGGACATCCGGAATATGACCGCGTGACACTTGACGGAGAATACAAGCGAGATGTCAGCAAAAACCTTCCGATAGAGATACCTGAGAACTACTACAAAAACAATAACCCGGAGAACAGACCACTTCTTATGTGGAGAGCTCATGCAAACAACCTCTATACAAACTGGCTGAATTATTATGTATATCAGAGCACTCCATTCGACCTGTACGGAACACCGGATTTCAGCGAGATTTAAAGGGTAGAAAGGATATCTGATACAATGAATATTAGAAATATGATGAAGTTTACAGGTGCATGGAACACCTTCAAAAGAAACCATCCGAAATTCCCTGCATTCTGTCAGGCGGTTTCACGCAAGGGAATCAGAGAGGGAAGCATTATTGAGATTGTATTTACCACTCCTGAAGGAGAGAGAATCGAGACAAATCTCAAGGTGAAAGACAGCGATCTGGAATTATTAAGACAATTATCAGAATAAGCAATAAGCAGTAACGCAATAATCGGCCGGAGCAGATTTTACAAAATTTTTATTTGAATATTATGTATAAACCTGTTATAGTATACTATGTTGGTTATAGTTAGTTATTGTTCACTCAATCGGTAACAAAATGCTTCAAAACATACATTTTTATACTCGGATATCCAGATGACCAGCACTTATCCGGATGTCTTATGAAACAGTAAATTGAAACATCTGCTGCAGATTCGGACAATAGTTTCTCATAAGAAAGAAAGAGGAAGAAAATTGCGTAAAAAATCACATATTTTATTAGCAAGGTATCTTGCGGATCAGATGCAGACCACAGCAAGCCTGCAGTCTCACAGAAAGGCTTTCTGCCTGGGCAGCATTCTGCCGGATATCAAGCCGTCTTTCATTACTAAGAGACATGAGTTCTACGGAACATTTGAGGATGTCAAGAGAAGAATGAGAGAACTGGCGGATGTCAGACTGGATGAGAGCAACCAGAGAGTTTACTGGCGTCGGTTCGGCGAAGTGATCCACTATATGGCGGATTATTTTACCTTTCCTCATAATAAGACATATACGGGCACATTTGCTCAGCATAACCATTATGAGAAAGTGCTCAAGAACAGACTGAAAGCCTGTATACAGCAGGGAGAAGCACATAAATATCTGGAACCTGCGATACGTTTTGCAGATTTTTCCACACTGGTCGATTATATTGAGGCAAATCATGAGAGATATCTTAATAAACTTCGTTGCGTGGAAGAAGATATTCGCTTCATTCTGAATATGTGTTTTCAGGTAATCCAGGGGCTGGTACAGATCTGCATCGGACAGAGTTTTGCAAAGACTGCACAGGCAGCCTGAAGCGAAAAAATACATGCTGATAAAATAAGGAAAGGCTGTGCGGAAGAAATTTCTGCACAGCTTTTTTACACACAGTCTCTTTGTGCGCGACCAATATTCGCAATCCGCTTCGCTGCGTGGCTCTATACCAAATAACCGCTCCGCGGTTTATCAGAAAGAGCGTTGCTCTTTCTGATGCAGGTAAGTACAGCAAATAAAGTTTGTTGTACTTACCTGATTTGGTTAAAATGTGACGAAAAAATGAATTTTGGTTAAATGAGGAAATTGACCGGCCACAGCGGTTGATTTCACAAAATGATTATGCTAGAATAAAACAGGTTAATGTTTTAGTAAAAAATATAAATAAACTTACAAACAGCATAATTAATGCTGTTGAGTGATAGGAAAGAATAAACAGTATGCCCTTACTGACAGGGGGACAAGGACATGCTTAGAGTAAGAAGGGAGCAATTTAGATATATGAAAAACAAGTATCTTACCAAGTTCTTATGTCTGACATTGATGTCAGGTATGGTATTATCCGGTCCTGCGTCCATACTTGCAGCGGAGGAAGTACCTGCATATACATCAGAAGGCGGCAGTTCAGACTTCAGCGACTCCAGCGACTTTGGTTCAGAACCTGAAGTTCCTACACCGACACCGGCAGACCCGACACCAGCACCGGTAGACCCAACTCCGGATCCTGTAGATCCGACACCATCTCCTGCAGACCCGACTCCGACACCGGTGGATCCTACACCGACACCGGCAGACCCAACGCCTACACCGGCAGACCCTACACCGACACCGGCAGATCAGATTACAGCGGCAGCACAGGATGTGATCAAAAGAATTACTGAACTGAATGCGCAGGAAGTAACTCTGGAGAAGAAATCTATTGTTCAGAGTATCCGTACAGCTTACAATGCCCTTTCTGATAAAGAGAAAGCACAGGTTTCAAATTATAATCTTCTGGTTCAGGCAGAGGCTAAGATTGCCCAGTTAGAAGAACAGCAGAAGAATAATACAAACAGCAACACAAACAATTCATTTACAGATAATACCACCGGCACAGCGCAGACTGGAACTCCGGTATACTATGCATCTAATATCCATGCCGGTAAGGATTTCTATCTGGACAGCTTAAAGAGCAATTACAACCTGACTTTCTCAGATGATTTTGCCACTGTTATGGATGAAATCGAGAAAGAATATAAAGAGAAGAATAAAGTTTCAGATGCCAGCGACACTGACGGCAGCAAGACCACCACATCCGCAGACAGTCTTCTGGTAAGAAACTGGCAGGATATCCTTGCAGTATATGTATACCAGCAGAGCAAAGACGGCAAGACAGAATTCACACTTGATTCCTCTTGTAAGGAAGATCTGGCGAAGATTTTCGCAGAGATGAATCCAATCGTAAGAGACAAGCAGAATATTACTCACGTTACATACGGTAACCGTAAGATCAACTACTATATCAAGAAGAATAAAATTGCCAAGAAAGACCGTACAATTCTTAAGAAATATGTAGAAACAGACTGCAAGCTTCTGTGCGCGGTTGTAACAGCGGCAAATGGCTTCGTCCGTGAGAGCGTTGGTGATGATGTTTCTGAGGAGAGAGTAAATGTTATCTCCGCAGCTTATTCACTGGTTGGTAAGGTTGGATATTTCTGGGGTGGTAAATCCACAGTAATCGGAGATGATCCAAGCTGGGGAACATCTGAGACAGTATCCGCTGAAGGAAGCAAGAGTACCGGTACAATTCGTGCATATGGTCTGGACTGCAGCGGTTTTGTTACCTGGGCAGTAATCAACGGATATCAGGAAAAAGCTATGCAGGAAGCCGTAGGAGACGGAACTTCAGACCAGTGGGAGAAAGCAAACGTAGTAAGCGAAGCAGATGCACAGCCTGGCGATCTCGTATTCCAGAAAGGACCAGAAGCGGGAAGCGATAACCATGTAGGTATTCTCTGTGGTAAGACAGACGCAGGTGACTGGATCGCAGTACATTGTTCTTCCGGAAAGAATGGTGTAACGGTAGGTGAAGCATATAGTGCAAGCTTCAGATATATCCGTCAGCCATCCTTCTATCCGACTTCTGAGCAGGTACAGGAGATGCAGAACAGCAGCACAGCAATCAGTTCCGGCACAGATATCTTCAGTTCAAATGTAACCGTAAGCAATACCCTGCAGGATGCAATGAAGAACAGCGGTTCTGCAAGCTCTTCCGCAACAGGACTGACAGCACCGGATTCTTCTTCAAATACAATATCTATTATTTCTGATAAGATTGACCTGTCTACAGAGGATGTTGCAGTATTTAAGGCGAAATAAGTCAATCGGATATTCGAAAACCGCTTTCACTACGTGGCTCTACACCGAATAACTGCTCGGAAATTAAATAGCATAAGAAAGGCAAAAGCGCCTGACAGAACTTACTGCCCAGGGCTTTTGCCTTTTTGCGTTTTCTATATATTTCCGGAATAAACCATCAGCATTAGAACTGAAACGTTAAAGCTAAATTTGAGCTTTTTGCCTGATAATCTGCGGGATATGTCTGGAAAATGTGAAAAATATGTGCAAATAGGGAAACAAAAATTGACAAACTGTACAAGATATGTTAAGTTTAAATCAATAAAAATGTTACTGAGAACGAAGTGGACAGTAGCATAAAAATCTGAAGATAAGTGAATAGTAATGTCTATAATATGATTCCGGTTTTTTGCTGTATTTGATATATATTAGATACAGCATTTAGCGTACCTGAAAATATCAGTGATCGGTATGCTGGCAGCTTAGCCGTATCAGAAACAGGGCATTGCTAAATTCGGAAAAGAGACGCATAGATGGCATTAAGACGTGAACGAATGAGACTTGGTGACCTGCTCATCAAGCAGAATGTACTGACAGAAGATGAATTAAAGAAAGCCCTTGCATTACAGAAGGGAAGCGGTAAGAAGATCGGTGAAGTCCTGGTGGATAACGGATTTATCACAGAAGACATGATCGTACGTGCACTTCAGATGCAGTTAGGCCTTAAGGTAGTCCAGCTGACAGGTGTGACAATTCCGAAGGAAGTCAGAGGACTGGTCAGTGTCGATTTGCTTAAGAAATACACTTGTATTCCTTTTGAACTTGACCCATATAATGCGAATATCCTTCATCTTGCAATGGCAGATCCTATGGATATGGCGGCCATTGATGATATCTCCATTGTAACGAATCTGCAGGTAGAGCCGTATATCGCATCTACCAGGGATGTACTGGCAGCAATCGACAGATGCTACGGTGCATCAGAGACACTGGATGCAGCCAGACGATTTACACAGGAGAGAGCACAGCTTCGTGGAAATACAGCAGATGAGGACACAGATGCAGACGTAAGCGATGCACCTATCGTACAGCTTGTACGTTCTTTACTGGAGCAGGCGATCAGACAGAGAGCCAGCGACATTCATATTGAAGCGCTTGAGAGCAAAGTTCGTGTCCGTTACAGGATTGATGGTGCGCTCTATGAGCGAATGGTCTATGATAATAGTCTTCTTCCGGCAATTTCCACCCGAATCAAGATTCTTGGGGGTATGGATATTTCAGAGAAAAGGAAACCGCAGGATGGCCGAATGTCTATCATGGTAGACAGACAGGACTATGATATCCGTATTTCCTCTCTTCCGACCGTACATGGAGAGAAGATCGTAATGCGAATCTCTTCCAAACTGAACCTTACACGTAACAAGAAAGAACTGGGACTTCCACCCGATGAGATGGAACGTTTCAACCATATGCTGGCCAGTCCTTTCGGGATCATCCTTGTAACAGGACCGACAGGAAGCGGTAAATCCACTACCCTGTATACAGCATTAAGTGAATTAAATAAAGAAGCGGTCAATATCGTCACAGTAGAGGATCCTGTGGAGGCAGATATTGAGGGAATAAATCAGGTACAGGTCAACAATAAGGTAGAACTGAATTTTGCGTCAGCTCTTCGCTCTATCCTACGTCAGGATCCGGACATCATTATGATCGGTGAGATCCGAGACAGGGAGACTGCTGCTATTGCAGTACAGGCCTCCATAACAGGACATCTGGTTGTTTCTACATTGCATACAAATAATGCAGTAGGTACTCTGAACCGTATGGCGGACATGGGAGTGGAGAGATATCTGATCGCAGATTCTGTTGTGGGAGTTATTGCACAGCGCCTTGTGCGCAAGCTGTGCAGCCATTGCAAGAAGATGCGCCCTGCAACCTCTGAGGAGAAGAGAGTTCTGAGAATGAATACACAGGAGGAAGTAAATGTCTACGAACCCTGTGGCTGTGATTTCTGCAGCCATACAGGATATTACGGGCGTATCGGTGTATTCGAGATCATGGAGGTCAACGACGAGATCCGTGACCTGATCGCAGCGAATGGGACAACAGAGGAACTGGAACGCGCAGCCAGAAACAGCGGAATGCGCACACTGAGAGATAATGGTATCAGCTATGTACTGAATGGCACCACCTCTGTGGAAGAGATGCTCAAGGCATCTTATGAATGATCGAGACTCACAGATTATTAATTTTACGACTATTAATATAGAAGGAATTCCTGCGGAACCGGAGTCCTCCGGAGAACCCAGGGAGTTACGAGGCAGATTAGGAAATATGTATGATTTAGATGAAATACTGATACAGTCAGTGAAGGTAAAGGCTTCCGACATCCACCTGACAACCGGCAGACCGCCCAGTTACAGGATCGATGGTGTGCTGTCTCCCATAGAGGGAGAACGCCTGACTCCTCAGATGCTGGAAGATATTCTCATGCCCCTGATGGATGTCCGTCACAGAGAAGAACTGCAGAATAACGGACAGACAGACTTCGCATATGCCATCTCAGGTGTGGGACGTTTCCGCGTGAATGTATTTAAACAGAGAGGAACACTTGCTTCTGTTATGCGAAGCCTTCCTTTCAACATCCCGGAGCCTGAGGATCTTGGTATTCCTGCAGAGGTAGTGGAGATGACCTCGCGGAAAAGAGGTCTCGTTCTGGTAACAGGGCCGACAGGAAGCGGGAAATCAACTACACTGGCTTCATTGATCCATGTGATAAACAGGAATTATCCATATCACATCATCACTCTGGAGGACCCGATCGAATATCTTCACAGACATGACAAGTCAGTGGTTAACCAGAGGGAGATTGGCAGTGATTCAACGAGTTACGCACAGGCACTGAGGGCTGCACTGCGTGAAGACCCGGATGTTATCCTGGTAGGAGAGATGCGAGATCTGGAAACTATCTCCACAGCGATCACAGCAGCGGAGACCGGTCACTTAGTATTCTCCACCCTGCATACCATTGGTGCGGACAAGACCATTGACAGGATCATTGATGTATTTCCGCCAAATCAGCAGCAGCAGATAAGGATACAGCTTGCCTCTGTATTAGAGTGCGTTGTATCCCAGCAGCTTCTTAAGAAAGCAGACGGAAGCGGCCGTGTGGCTGCACTTGAAATACTTTTTGCAAATAATGCAGTGCGAAACCTGATCCGTGAGAGCAAGACCTATCAGATATCCTCTGTGATGCAGACCAACAGACGTGCAGGAATGCAGACAATGGATGATGCACTGTATGACTTATATATGAGAAAACTGATCGATGGGGATAATGCAGTGACATATGCCCAGGATCCGGTCAGCATGAACAAAAAAGTCAGCTTTGACTTCTGACAGAAACCCGATCTGGCAGATCCCCTGAGCCTGACTGAGAGAAAGAAGTGATAAAATGCCGGGTTTTACCTACGTGGCAGTAGATAAAAAGGGAAAAGAGAAAAAAGGAAGTATTGAGGCTGACACCAGAGAGAAAGTTATAGATATCCTGAAAAACGACGGGCTTATCCCTGTCTCTGTAAAAGAACAGGGCGCCCTGAACAAAGAGATAGATTTCTCCATAGGAAAGAAAGTAAAGCCAAGAGATCTGAGTGTATTCTGTCGTCAGTTCGTCAGCATCACCCAGGCAGGTGTCCCGATGAAGGAAGCCCTGCAGATGCTCTCGGAACAGACAGAGAACAAATGGCTGAAGCGCGCCATCTCAGAGGTACTTCTCAGTGTGGAGAAAGGAAATACACTGGCAGACTCCATGAGAGGCCAGTCAGATATTTTCCCGCCAATGCTTATCAATATGGTAGAGGCAGGTGAGAACTCCGGAAGCCTCGAGATGGCTTTCTCACGAATGGCAGTACAGTTTGAGAAGGAAGCCAAGCTGAAGGCAACTATCAGAAAGGCAACCATCTATCCGATCATTCTGATTATTGCAGCGATTGGAGTTGTGGCTGTTATGCTTCTGTTCGTTATTCCGATCTTTATTGATATGTTTGCAGATCTGGATGTGGAGATGCCGGGAATTACCATGTGGGTTATGAATACCAGTGAGTGGATGACAGAACACTGGTATATGATCCTGGGGCTGATCATTCTGGTGATCGCGGCATATAAGATGATCTACAGGACAGAACAGGGCAGACTTGCTATCGACAGGGTCAAGATGAAGATGCCATTGTTTGGCAAGCTGACAGTGAAGACTGCCTGCGCACAGTTTGCAAGGACAATGAGTACATTGCTGTCGTCGGGTATCTCTACTATTGATGCGTTGGAGACAGTGTCCAAGATTGTCAATAACATCCATTACACAAATGCGCTGTTGAAAGCACGTGAGGAAGTTATGAAAGGTATTCCGCTGTCAGAACCGCTGACTGCCTCAAAAATCTTCCCGCCTATGGTGTGCCATATGACAGGGATCGGTGAGGAGACAGGTAATATTGAGGACATGCTGGAGAAGCTGGCGGATTACTATGATGAAGAGGTGGAGATGACTACCCAGAGTGTACTGGCGGCTATGGAGCCGTTGATTATTGTGTTTATGGCTGTTGTGGTCGGTACGCTGGTTGTGGCGGTGGTTTCACCGATTGGGGCTATGTATAATGGGCTGGATAATTTGTGATAAAAATTTAATTATACAGTGCATGTAGATTATAGCCTGAAATGGATAAAAAGTAATTAAATTATCTTAGATATCTGATTGTTTGGATGATCAAAGGATCATTTGCGAGTGGCAACCGCATTAAAAGTTGCTGAAATAACCAAATTTGGATGTATCACAGCTTGCATAGGGGCTGTGTTCATCATAGAAATCATGGAAATGTCGTGTTTTCTTGTAAGATATGGAAGGGGGCGCGTGGAAAAAGCGGGATTTTAGTGATTTAATTATACGGTGAGAGAAAGGCTGAGATTGTCTGAAGGAATATGTTGTCAGGTGGACGCTCCGGGATGTAAATATATTTATCTACGGCTTCGGAGCCAGTCATACTAGGCATTCGGAAATCTGCTAAAAGCATTCTGCGAAAACCTCATAACTCGCTTCGCTCAGACAGTGAGTTTTTTCGCAGAATAACGCAGATTCCCAAATGCCTAGTATGACTAAGTCTCCTGCAGATGTAGATAAATATATTTACATCCCGGAGCTGGTATTGGCAGTGACTGGATTCCTGATAACGGGAAGGTTTTTCCTGAACCGAAAGTGAGAAACAAAATTGTAACATGAAAACTGAATAACGAGTTTATAAACATAACTCCCTCCCTCCTGGAAAAGAGATTTTTACAGGGGGGGGTGGAGAGCCCATCAGGGTTCTCGCTCGTTGAATCAATCACCGGATAGTGACATTCGTGATGATAGCAACAGGAGAGTTATGTATTCATCGAAAAGTTGAATATATTGCCTGGCATGTATGATGTGCTGCTCTTGTATCTTTCGACACGATATGACTCTATCCGGATTGAAAAGAATTAAATTAATTTTGAAGGAGAATGAGTTATGTTTAAATTTCTGAAAGACAGAAAAAAGAAAGATAACAAGGGATTTACTCTTGTTGAGTTGGTTATCGTAATCGCTATACTTGCGATTCTGGTTGGATTACTTGCACCACAGTATACAAAGTATGTTGAGAAATCCAGAAAGGCAGCAGATGCTAGCAATATGGATGAAATGGTTAAGATAGTTAAAGTATTTGCGGCAGATCCAGCAAATGAACTTGCAAAAGGCGATTATACAATCACAATTCCAACTACTGGAACAGCAAGTATTAAAAAGGATGCTACACCAATAGAAACTACGGATAAACTTTATATTGAATTTAATAACTCCATTCCTAAATGGACATTAACTAATACGAAGTCAAAAAAATGGGGTGCTGATGGTGCTACAGCTAGCATTTCAGCGACTGTTACTGTTGCAGAAGATGGTGGTACATCAGTTAAGTACTTTACTGGAGATGCATATGCCGAGAATAATAAATTTGAGAAGTATATGCTTAATGGTTCTGAAGCGTAAAAGACAAACTGGTGTAATAACAATTTTATGAGAGAGGAATTAATAACCTATGCTTTTTTTCCTAGACACAATCCCATACATAACAATCTTCATATTCGGCATCACCATCGGTAGTTTTCTGAATGTCTGTATTTATCGGCTTCCTCTTGGGGAGTCGGTGGTGACAGCCCCCTCCCACTGTATGACCTGTGGGCGGAAGCTTCGGTGGTATGATATGGTGCCGGTGTTTAGCTGGTTGGTGTTAGGTGGTAGGTGTCGTAACTGTAAATCTGAGATTTCGGTTCAGTATCCGATCATAGAGGGTGTCAATGGCATCCTCTATGTGGTGATATTTGCTGTTAATGGACTGGTGTGGAGCAGTGTGATCTATTGCCTGATGGCGTCGTCTCTTCTGGTTTTGAGTGTGATTGACTGGCGGACGTATGAGATTCCGTTTGGGATCAATGTGTTTTTGTTTGTCCTTGGGGTTGCCATGGCTGTGCTTGACAGGGGGAATCTGGTGGAGCATCTGATTGGGATGGTCTGTGTCAGTGGTGTGCTGGAGATTCTTTATCTGGTGAGTGGCGGTGGAGCGATCGGCGGGGGCGACATTAAGCTGATGTTTGCCTGTGGTCTGATTCTTGGATGGAAGCTGATTTTGCTGGCTTTTGTGCTGGGATGTATTATTGGTTCTGTGGTTCATAGTATCCGCATGGTGAGGAAGAAAGCAGGGCGTATGCTTGCCATGGGTCCTTATCTGTCAGCCGGGATTTTGCTGGCTGCTTTATGGGGTAACAGGTGGATCAACTGGTACCTGTCATTAATTTTTAACTGAAAATCATAAAACTTTTCAGTTAGAAAAATGAGTTTTAATATGTTTTATCTGTTAAAATTTATTTTTGTAATTGAAAAAGGCGGTTGTCTGCAGAGGGCAGCGGCTCATACGGAGGAAAATACAAATGGCGAAGATTTTGAGTATAGAGGCAGAGGCATCTCAGATCAGAGTTGCGGAAGTTGAAGTACGTGGAAAAAAGGGAAGGATTTATAATTGTTTCTGTATACCGGCACCCCAGGGGGCTGTGGAGGATGGACAGATCCGTGATACGAAAACTCTTGGAGAGAATCTTAAGGCAGAGCTTTCCCAGAGAAAGATTAAGACAAAGAAAGTATATTTTGCCACAGGTTCTACCAGGATTGCGAGCAGGGAAGTCCGTATTCCTTTTGTGAAGGCAAACAGGATACAGAGCATCGTAGAGGCAAACGCCACAGATTATTTTCCCATTGATGTGAGCAAGTATGTGCTGTCCTACAGTGTGGTCGCTGTGGAGAGCCAGAAATCTGAGGACGGGAAGGAAGAGACAAAGCAGTACCATCTGATGGTTTATGCTGCTCCCAAAGCAATCTCAGCAGCTTACAGTGAGTTTGCGGAGAATGCAGGACTGACAATGACAGGGATCACCTACACAGGTGACAGTATTTATCATTCGGTAAAGGATGAGTATGCAAAAGGAACTCATATTCTGGTTAAGGTGGAATATACGGGAACCAGCATTACAGTCATCCGGGACGGTGAGCTGACCCTACAGCGTAATATCAATTATGGTGTGGACAGTGCGGCAGAGACAGTGAGAGCTTTCCCGGAGTTTGGGGACAGACTGGATGCAAATGAGGCTCTGGATGTGCTTTGCAGCAGAAAATGTATCAATCCTTTCCTTGACATGGAGTCTTTTGATGAAGAAATCTCTGATGAGGACAGAAAGCTGGAAACTGCCAGGGCTGAGGTGACAGAGAGCCTCAGATACCTGATTGGAAATATTTCCCGTATTATGGATTATTATATTTCCCGCCATACGGATACAAATTTTGATTCCATTGTATGCTGCGGTCTTGGGGCACAGGTAAAGGGGATGATGCAGCTTCTCACCAATGAACTGGGACAGCAGGTGGACGTTTTACAGGAGTTTAAGAATTTTGCCCTGCCTGCCGGCAGGAATGCACAGGAAGTCTGCCTTTACGCTGCAGTTCTTTCACCGGGCACTTCAGGTGTTAACCTGATGGACAAGGTCAACAGAAAGAAGAAAGAAAAAAAAGAGACCTTAAGTGGTGCCATCATTATCTGTGTGGTGGGAACAGTGGCAGGAGTTGTACTGACAGCTGCAGGATATGCAAACCGTATTTATCAGCAGCATGAGCAGGAGCGGCTGAACCAGAGAATCTCAGAAGAGAGCTCCATTGAGGAGATTTACAGTGCCTATACCAATGCAAAGGCGCAGTATGACAATTACCAGAATATGTACCAGTATACAAATACCCCCAATGAGGGGCTTAAGAAATTTATCGAAGAGCTGGAAGAGAAAATGCCTTCGGATATTACAGTGGAGAACTTCAGCTCTACAGGAACGCAGGTCAGCTTTTCCATGCGTGTGGGAAGCAAATCAGCAGCAGCAAACACGATCATGCAGCTTCGTACCTTTGAGAGCCTGTCTACTGTAACCACTACAGGAATTGACGAGGCTGAGGATGGAACCGTATCCTTAAGTGTACTCTGTACATATTCAGATCCGGCACCGCTGGACAGTTCTGAGGAATGATAGGGAGGCAGGATTAAGATGGACATGAATATTTCTATGCGTGATAAAAAAATACTGCTGATGTTTCTTGGAGTAGGTGTTTTTGCAGCAGGATATTTCTTCGGATACAGACCGCAGATGGAAGAGGCACAGAGCATCCAGGCATCAACCGAACCTTTGAAGACAAGGCTGGATGACCTGCTGAAGCTGGCTTCTGACAGGGATTTTTATCTGAAAGAAACAGAAGATATCAATGCAAAGGTCAGTGAATATACATCTGCATTTCCGGCAGATATCCGTCCTGAAGACGGAATCGTACTTTCCATGAATATGGAGAACTCCCTGGACATGCAGATCTCTAATGTAGGTCTGGGCACAAGAGAGTTTGTGGCTTCTCTGGACGGAAGTACAGAAGACCCTCTGGCAGATCTGCCTGACCAGACCCTCTCAGAGCAGGCAAATGATCAGACCCAGTCTCAGCTTGATGAGATCGAGGGCACAGATGTAATAGGAGAGAAAGAGCGTCAGGCTGCCTCCGATGCAGAAGTGGAGAATCTGAACAGTGTGTTCACCAGTCCTGTACTCTACCGAACACAGGATACCATGCAGTTTACAGGAACCTATGCCAGCCTTAAGGATATGGTTGATTATCTGGCTGACCAGACAGGCAGGATGACACTTGACAATGTAAATGCCTCCTTTGATTCCTCAACAGGAAATCTTTCGGGTAGCATTACAGTAAACCTGTTTTTCATGGCAGGAACAGGCCAGACTTATACAGAGCCGGATGCAGGAAGCGTAGCATACGGAACTGATAATATTTTCGGAACCATTGAATCCGGCAAGAAGAGTAAGAAAAGCAAAAAGAGTAAGAAGAAAGCCGCAGAGACAGCTGATGCACAGAGTGCAGACAGCACGACAGACCAGACGGCTTCCGATACTGGCGCTGACGGCCAGAATACCAACAGTCAGGAAGGAGAAAATACGCAGGATGCAGCAGCCCCTGCTGATAGCGCCGAGCAGGCACAATAAGGAAAGTATGTTAGAGGGGAGAGGTACAGGGCCCCTCTATTTGCATTTTTATGGAAATGATGGATTCCTGTACGAAATAAAAAATACGGAATGAAAGTATAATTTTGAAAAGATTTTATGAGAAATTTCGATATTGTAGAAATAATCTTGCGGATAAATGATAAAAAAAGACAGGAGGGAGCATCGGGATGGACAGTAAAAGAAGGGAAAGATCAAATGCAGGTATGTCATTGATCGAAGTGATCGTTGCGGTCAGTATTTTTTCCATAGCAGCGGCGGTGCTTCTTCAGAGCTTTGTTACCTCACAGAGAATCAACAAGAAATCAAATCTATATCTGGAGGCAACTACGGTGGCGCAGAATATCATGGAGGAGATTAAATCCAAAGATTTTGAGGATGTGTCTCTGGCATTTAATTATCCGATCGATGTTCTTACCGGTCAGTCAAGACTATCTTTTCTTAATTCGGACAAGAGCAGAATTAATACCGGAGAAGAGAATTCCATTGGTGTAAGGGAAATCGTGAAGGATGGAGATGAGTATAACGACGTACGTCTTTATAATTCTCTGGATGGAGATAATACGTCGAGGGTAACTGCATCGGTTATTTCTAAGGATAATGGCGTAACCTATGAGTTTAATCCCAGAAAAACAGGAGATAATGCAGGAAAATATTATTTTGAACTTACAAATGTAACAAATAATCATGAGACATTTGATGCTCTGGTGAAGTTTGACGGAGGAAGAAGTTCCGGATATAAGAAAAAAACAGCCACGAACAATGAAGAAGGAAAGAATGATTATCTGGCTCCGAATATTTCGAAGCTGGATACGAAGACAAATGCATTCCTGATCATGGGTAAAAACTGGGATGAGAATGCGATGAATGTGATCGCAACAGAACAGCTTCAGGCAGCGCAGAAGTTATGGGCTCAGGATCTGGCTGATTATATCCGCGGAGCGTCCGAGGAAGAGCAGAAAAGGCTGACGGAGGAATTTACTTCACAATATCCAAGGCCGACAGAAAAGCTGAGCACGGAAGATATTTATGCACAGACAAAGAGAACGCTTTATGTGAAGATTGAAGAGAGCGGCGGAACAATTAAGACAGAAGCGAAGTATGTTCTGAATACATATGATTATGTGAAAAAGGGCGGAAATAAATATGAGCGAATGGATATCTGTCCGTGCCATGGCCAGTCAGAAAATGGTAAAGTCAGCGGATGTTTTTGCACATATGAGAGTGCTTACTGGACATTCTACAGTTCAGAAGCTGACACAAAACTGAAAAATCTTTATGTATTTTATTATCCGAATTATGAATCAAAAAGCAGTACGAAGCCTCTGGATCGTATAGTTATTGAGAATACAGATAACTATCCGGCTAAGGTATATGTAACAAAACAAAGAGATGAGGAAGAGAATACGCCAACTTCTGCGCAGGAGAATTCCTATCGTATGTCTTTGACGGTTAAAGAATCTCCGGTCAAACTGGAACAGACGAACTGGAATACAAACCCCAGCCTTTATAAGGCACAGACAAAGTTAAGAACAAATCTTGATTATAATATCAGTGATTTTGACAAAATTCTTACCCGCCCGAAGATCAGCCAGATGCAGCTGACTTATCAGGCTGTTACGAAAGATGGCCGTAATGACAGAAAGAAGACCGGAGCCGCTGCAAAGCAGATTCTAAGCTACAACGGTCTGGATGATAAGACAGAAACAGACAGAATCTATACTGCGACAGTGGATGTCTATAAAGCAGGGGCGGCTGCAAAGGGATTTCCGAAAGAGGATCTGGTAGCAAGCCTTGACGGAGCGAAAGAGAATTGATAACAGGGAGTAAAGATATGAACGATTGGAAAGATACAGCCAGAAAACAGAATAAAGGTTTTTCGCTGATTACTGTGATTATTGCGGTAGCTTTTATCGGAATTCTCGGACTTCTTGTTCTGTATATGGCATTGAGTAATTTTCAGATGAAGATCACAGATTTAAAAGGTAAAGACAGCTTTTATACAGCTGAGCGGGCGATTGAGGAAATCCGTGTAGGTTTACAGGAAGACGTGGGTGATTCTATGTCTGAAGCATATATTAAGGTTCTGGAAACCTATAACAAAGATGCGGATTCAACAGATATAGTGCTTGACAAGCAAAGACAGAGCGATTTTATAGATGAGTTTATCAAAAAACTGGCTGGCAGATTAAAAAACGGAACAAATCAGAATGAATATAACCTGGAACATCTGACAGATTATCTTGATCTTAACAACAGCGAAAAGTTTGATTCCACAAAAGAAACACTGATCGTTACTACACCGTCTGACAAAACACCTGTAATGACAAAGGATAAAAAAAGTGGAATTTTGTTAAAAAATCTGAAAGTAATCTATGTTGACCCGAAGGGATATGCTTCAATAATAGAAACCGATATCCGTCTTGGAATTCCGAAAGTACAGTTCCCGACACCGTCTACGCTTCCGGACCTTATGAATATGATTGTTGTTGCTGATAAAGGCATTATCTGTGAGGCCGGGGAAAATAAGACGACTACAATATCAGGAAGTATTTACTCTGGTATTTTAAAGGATATTACAGATAACACGATTCTGGAAAAGAATCCACGGACGAGTATCTGGGTTCAGTCCGGGGCAAATCTGGATATTCAAAGCGGTGATAAAGTTGTCAGCGCAGGTGAGATTTATACGGATCAGAATGCAACGTTTACCAGTGAGACAGGAGTGACACTCTGGGCACAAGGTGTGAAATTATCTTCTGCACAGGTAAATCTTCTGGGAACTACCTATTTCTCAGATGACCTGACGATAGAATCAGGAAATAGCAGTAGAGTAACGATTCAGGGTGAGTATTATGGATATGGATATCCGGAATCTGCCAGAAACTCAAAGAATGACTATATGTATGATGCCGCTGATGGGAAGTGGAGTGATACTGCACTTAGCAGTTCAATTGTGATCAATGGAAAAAATACGACGTTAGATCTGTCTGGCGTTCGAAAACTGATGCTTGCAGGAAGAAGCTACATTGGTACATCGGGTGTAAGACCTGTCAGTGGGACAAGTAATTCAAATGATGTTATGATGGGCGAAAGTATTACCGTGAAGGGGACACAGCTTGCATATCTGCTTCCGCCGGAACTGATTGATACCTCCAGCTTAAAGACGCCGGATATGGATATTAAGAATCCAATGTCTTATTCAGATTATGAAGAAAGTGGTCTGATGCAGATGGATTCGATTCCTTTAAAAATGGATACTGCATCAGCAGAGCTCGGAAATAAAACACTCAATGAAATCGGTGTGGATTCTCAGAGGCCTGTGCAGGAAGTTTTTTATAACAATAATGCGGATGAAGGATATGTATATTTTTATCTGAATTTCAGCAATACAAGTGAAGGAAACCGTGCTGCTTCAGATTTTATGTATAATTATTATATGAATAATTCTACTGTGAAAACAAATCTGGATAAATATTTATCTTTCTATTTCAGCAATACCAACAGTGGAATTAAAGTGAAGGACATGAAGAATTATATCCGTTATGTCACAAACGGAAACGTTCTCTCTTATGAGGGCGGAGAAGCGGCAGAGGGTGGAACAGGTGCACAGGGAAATATGACTACTGCTACCAGTGCAGAAGTTTCTCAGGCTCTTTTGCAGGAACAGAAGAATTATCAGAATATGTGGTATGCATTGAATCGAAAGATGATCACCAGTGTGGATCTTTTAAATAAGGAAGTAAAAGATTCAGATGGAATTACACATGATGAGACGGACAGCAGCAGAGGCGTTTTTGACAATATGGTTAATGAAAAAGAGATGATACAGTTTCTTCAGGTAAAACAGCCCGGAACTCTGGAATTTACATTTAAAGCAAGTGCAGAAGATGACAGTCTTCAGGCAATCATGGCACATAATGGAAAATCCAGTACTTTTAAGGTAAAGAATGCAGACGGCACAGAATCAGAAACAACTGTTAATGGAACAAATGAACCTTTAATCATTACTTCTGCCATGGCGGATAAATTGAGACTTGTTGTATGTACCGGCGATGTAGTAATTGAACCTGGGGTTCATTTTCAGGGAATTATCATGGCAAAAGGAAGAATTACGCTTGGTTCGGGAGCAAGTCTTGAATCTGCTCCGTTAGAGGCTGCCAAAGTATTCCAGGCACAGATGGCATCTGATAAAAATATGTCACCGAAGAGTTTTTTCTGGGAGGGTGACAAATATGTTCTCGGAAATAGTAATACATCGAATGAATCAACGGACAGTGGACGTGTTTTGGATACTTATGATCTGGCGGACTGTGTTACTTATGAAAACTGGAGAAAAGAATAGAGTTGAAAAAGGATATGTATAAATTAAAATCAGAGTATTGCGGTCAAAAGAAGAATAAAGGTTTTACACTTGTGGAAATGGTTATTACTGTAGCTATTTTTGCCATTTTGCTTGGAATGATTACTCCTTCTCTGAATTCAGTGCTTGGTTTTCGTGTTCAGCGTGCGACGAATTCCATAGCATCTGCGCTGGATAAAACAAGAAGAGAGGCAATGAGCAGACTGGTAGGAGAAATGAAGTTAGAATATCGGTCTGACGGATATTATATTACGTATTATCTGGACAGGGGCAAAGAAGGTGCTGAATCATCCAGAATAAGAAATGATGATTTGGAAAAAATCGCACCTGCGGGAACGAGAATCAGTTATACGGACAGTACAGGACAGACATATAATCTGTGGGAGGGTGACAGAAATTCTATTATCCTTACTTATAACCGTGCAACTGGTGGTTTTCTTCCTATCCAGTCAAATGAATGGGAGCAGAATCAGATTCTGGCAGTACTTGGTTGTGGGGAGGATATTCCGTTGGAAAGAGATGAAAGTTTACCGTATTGCCAGACAATCACAGTCAGAGGCGGGATGCGCACCCGTGTGATTACTCTGAATAAAGATACAGGAAAGTACACGGTCAGGGCGCAGTAAAACAGCATAAAACCGGATCTGCAAAACCGGAAATAAGGAGAGAATAAGTTAAGAGGAGAAATTGCTGCATGAAAGGAACACAGAGAAGAACAATCAGAAAAGAGAAAAATAACAGTGCCGGTTTCACTTTAATAGAGATGATTGTTACAGTGGCAATTATCGCAATTTTCTCCGGCGTTGTGGTAACATTGATTACTACGGGTTCCAGCCTCTTTAGGGGCGTTTCCGGAAATACGAAATCTCAGGTGAAGGCACAGGAAACATTGGATGAGATTGAAGACCTGATCATAGATGCAAACAGAAGTATTTATTATGCATATGGTTCAGGAACGGATATGGGAACGCAGATTACCAGCGACATTGATGACTCTAATGCGGCATCAAAGACTTTTATTGCATGCAATGAATACGAAAATGGCGATGGAACCAGCCGTTATGTTTTTGATGTGCTTGACTGGGTGGGAAGTGAAGGAAAACTTTATTACAGTCAGCGTGAGTACACAAAGGCAAGTAGCAATACGGAAGAAGAAAATGAGAATGGCACAGGCGACAATTCAGAAAATCAGCAGACAGTGGATACCAGTGGGATTTCTGCAGAAAGCATGGACAATGGAGTTGCTGTATTTGCATCAGCCGACAATGATAGTGGTAATGGAGTTGTTTCCGGAGGCAGTTCAGATAAGGCAAAAGATTCTAAAGAATTAATTGCACGTTCTGTGTTTGCAGAGGGAATTGAGAATTTCACAGCAGATGTGACGAAGGTGGAGAGTGAACGGATCGTGCGTTTCCGTTTAACTACAGAAGAAAATGGGAAAAAAGTGAAAACACTTCACACGGTTAATCTCAGAAACCGGATTCAGGTCATGAAACCGGATGATGCTTTTGCAACAGCCAGCAGTACAGATGTAAGGATTAATATCGTTGGTGCACCGGATTCTATCGATGCAGGCAAATCAAAAATCCTGGGATATAATCTGACTGGAAATGGTTCCATTGATCCGACAACATTGAAATGGGAAGTTGTAGATGGAACAGAAAAAGGATATTTTCCGGAACTTGATCCTACATATGGAAAGCTTACGATCAATGACAATGCAACCGGAATAGTCACTGTAATTGTGTCTGCAGAAACATCCGATGGAAAACAGAGAGTAACTTCTGCACCGGTGACGATTAAGATTAATAATACTAAGACGGTGACGGGGATTTATACAGATGACAAGACAGATCTTTTAGTTGCTGCTGGATATAGTGGTTTGAATTTAAGCTCTGTGATCAGCTGGAGATATACATATAGCGATGGAACAAAAGGAAAGGATGTAGTACCTGTAACGTGGACAATCGGAGATAATTGCTCCTATGCAAGCGTAAGTTCGGAAGGACAGATTACAGTTGATAAAGGAGCTGGCACGGCAGCAGACAATGGTAGTTTTACAGTAACAGCTACAAACAGTGAAAATAATGTCTCCGGACAGGTTAGGGTTAATATTGCCAGAATAGATATTACGGATCCGGAGAATGATGACAGTATTTTTAATGTAGGCGATGATAAAAAACTGGAGTATATCTATAAAGAAGGTGGAAATCCTGTATCAATACCAGAAGCAGATGCTGTTGTTTCAACGGTAAGTAAACCAGGCAATGCAGAGGATTATACGACCACAGGTCAATTTGCGGATGGAGATATTGGAAAATGGGAAGTAAAGAGAACAGTTGATCTTGCTGCGAAACGAGAAGGCTATGGAACAACTGAGAGTATAAGAAAATTTGAAGTGGTGAAAAAGAATGACTGTGATATTATTATAACAGATGATATGGCATATGACACAGTTGTTGCTGGAATGACTTATACTTGTGGTCCAACTGCTGGATGGGGATTTAATTTTTTCCCTTCCGGTTTGTATAGTCAAAGTAATTCTGTGATAAATTGGTCATTGAAAGGATCTCCTACAGGAGTTTCTATTAGGAATTATAAGAAAGATGGCCACTTGATGTGGGCAGAACTAACGGTAGAATCTTTCAAAGCAAATGATATAAGTGAGGAAGCATTTATTCCAAGTGGATTTGTGTTATGTGCAGATTATACAGCAACGGATAATAATGGGAATGAAATTAAAATGCATGGAGAACGTGCTATAAATGTAGCTTATGGCATTAATATTATAACAGAAAGTAATTATGTATATCAGGGAAATAGTTATTCGCTGGGCGCTGAGCTTTTAATTTCAAGACAGGATGGTTCTTTGTCAAGCAGAATTCTTTCCTGTAATGATAAAGATGTTTATATTCATTGGTCTGGTAAAGGCAGAGAAACTGAAGGAAATATTGTTTCAGAAAACATAAAAGAAAATGCCGATGATGGAAAATGGTATTTCACACCACCTGAAAATGGATTGGATCGCAGTGTTAAGATAACAGCAGGATTTAGACGGGTGTATGGAGTATTTCCTAACGATAATACGGCAGTTCATTTTGAAGATTCCATAAGTGTAGAAATAAAAGATCCTGTTAGTGTGAATGTTTATGAGACAGAAACAAAAAAAGAGTTGCAGAAGTTTAAAAACATAAGCACTACATTCACCATAGAAGTCGCCGAAGAGGTAAGTTCAAATTATACCATTGATTGGACATGTTATGGAAATGGTGAAAAGATAATACAAGGAAATACTTTGACATATATTCCTGCTAAGTTTGAAAATAGTATATCTTTCCAGACTGTTATTACAATCCAGGGAAATGCAAAAACATTCAAAAGAAGTATGGAAGTTACTTTTGATGATGAAATTCATAAAAAAATTTGGTGATATGTTTTGAAATTAGGAGGCGTTATCTGCATATGAAAGTCAGACATAAAAAAATACTACTATCCGGCGTTGCAGTAACTGTAGCTGGAGTACTGGGAGTTGGAGCATTGCTCCAGACCAGTATTTCTGTACAGGCCTCTCCTGCAATGATGCCAGGTATTGAAGAGATTGTAAATGAAACATCCAAAGATGAACCTTTTCGGATTCTCGAAATCGTGGATTCTGAAGATGAGGCAGAAATCGGGTATTATATATCCGGTCAGGAGCCGTATATCAAACTGTATAAAGACGAAAACGGAAATGCCATGTTTTTTTCGAGTCTGGAAGATGGATTAAGTAAGCTGTCGGAAAAGCAGCGAAAAGAATTTGCCACGAATAAAAAAACAGACGAAAACGGAAATGTATCTTCCGCAGGGAAAAATATAGAGAGTCTTTGCGGAGATTCCGCAGAAGAGTATCCGCTTGCATACTCAGAATATCAGGAGCAGTATTTTGTTTCCTCTGAAGATGGATGGAAGAGAGTTGATTTCGTAGATGCTGATGGCAATCCAAGAACTGATACAGTAAAGATTCGGGGACATTATCAGGAAAACACTGCCGGAAACGGACAGTATACGAAAGAGGAACAGACTTATTATCCAATTCGTAAAAATGTCACAGAAGATAATGCCAAAACAAACAAATATCGTGAGAATATAGAAAATTTCTATTATTCTGATGATGAAGAAGCACAGGCTCCATATGCGCTGACATTTGCAGAAGTAAAAAATGAAGACGTTAATAATGCATTAAAAGATGCAAATGACAGAGGGCAGACTACCATTCTTCCAGAATATGATTATTCTAATGGAAAGTATGGATATTATGAAAATGTATATGCAGATTTCACAGAAGATATTGCAAATAATATCCAGAAAAATATTTTTAAATTTCCAGGAGAAAATCCGGTTGTAGATGAAAGCAGAGCGGTATTGATTCAGGATAATACTCCACAGGGAGCTTCGGCATTTACTGCAGGAGAAGAAGCAGAATTTTCAACTGTAAATGATGGCAGTGAGACAACAGCTGCTTCACAGTCCGAATTTGCGGGGGAAACATCAGATAATTCAGGAGCAGATGCGTTTTCAACAGGAGATTTTGGAGACGGAACTTCGGATGGCGATGCTCAGATTCCATCTTCACAGGATACTTCACAGACAGCAGGAATGGCAGATGAGCTGACTGATAATGCACAGGCGGAAGAACAGACTTCTAAAGGCCGAACGATCCTACTTGGATTTGCTAATGAAGAAACAAAGGGAACGACAGAGAATCCGTATATTTATCTGGGAGAAAATATACAGGCGTATCCGTATTATAAATATACTCTGGTAGGAGATCTGGAGAAGATCAAAGCTCTGGCACAGGACAACCAGAAAAAAGATGCAGAAAGTGTCACAAATAAAACACAGATCGTACGTAATGAGAAAGATATTACACTGGAAGATGGACAATATTGGTACTGGAAAATGGATACTGCAAGCGGACAGCTTGCCAGATATCCTCTTTCCATAGTGACCGGACGTCAGGCAGTACCTTACAGTGACATAAAGAAAATAGATAGCAGTCTGGATTACAACTATTATTACACTGTAGAAAAAGCATATTTCTGCTGTGAAGCTTCTGCTGATGCAAAACTTCCTACAGATTATCAATATTATGGATGGTATTATGCGTCTTATCCGCAGAATGACGGAAATACCTATATTAAAGTAACAGACGGTGATGGAAAAGTTGCAACGCATTATATTTCCGATGCAGAATATAAATTGACTCCCGGAACTGGAGATTATGATTTTATTCCGAATGAACAGGAACCGGAGCAGACAGTAGAAGTAAATCATATATTTTATCAGGGCGGATATGTAAACCACGACTGGTTTAAGCGATACGTATTTCATTTATCACCTGATGACGAAGAACAGTTTGCGAATTTTGACATTAAAGTTGATACGATTACGGCTCAGGAATTTAACGAAAAATATGGTACCCAAACAGCAGCTGTCAGTACGGAAAATGCAGAAGCGGCAGTTGATATTGCTGACAGTGCAGCCGGAGATGATGGTGCTTCATCAGATTCTGAAACGGATCAGCTTTCTGATGAAACACAGATGGAGGAACCTCAGCAGGAAGAAGCGCAGACAGAAGAATCACAGACAGAAGAGCCACAGGAAGACGGGGGTGAAACATCTGAGGTTGATTCTATGGTCAGTGAAGCAGGAGTTGAGTTAGTTTCTATTGAAAATGAAATAAATGATAATGTACCCGATGAATTCCAGGATGGAACAGATGCTGCATCAGACACTGATAATACAGATGCACAGCAGGCAGAGAGTGAGACTGTAACATCCGGAACACCGGATGCCGATTTTTCAGATGGTGAAAGCGATGGTACAAGTGCCTTTTCAGCGGGGACAGCACAGACTGCGACAATTGCAGACAGTGAACTGTCACAATATGATCTGATTTATGTAAATGGAATCGTCACAACTGAAGCAGTGCAGGCGATGGGAACCATCCCTGTAATGATTAATTCTGTAAAGGCATATAGAGAAAATGATTTGCTGGAGGCATTTTCTGCTTATACAGAGCCGGACGATGCAGATAGGCATTATGTGGACAGAATGGTTTATTTCTTTAAAAATACTTTTTCTGATGACAATCCTTCTGGCTTAATAAACAGAGACTTTCATACAAATTTCAATTCAGAATCAGAGGGAAGCACATTTACAGATGGAAGCAGGTCGGAAGGATTTGAAGAGATTCTGAAATATATCGAAAGTGAAAACCAGTATCGTCAGATCGGACAGACAACAGATGAATCGCAGTCATTATCAGATGGAGAAGAAAACTCTGACAGTGAAAGTTCGTTTTCCGCAAATAACTCGAAGGTTCAGTTATTGAGTAAAGAGCTGACACAGGCAAGAGCGATTGAGTATATTATCAATTATCAGTATAAACGTAATTTAAATACGAAAAGCAGTATTAAGGTGTTGGAAATAGAACCGGCAAAAACCGGAAGTACACTTGATCAGAATACCGTATTAGGATGGCTGGGCAAAAACACGAATGATCCAATTGAGATATATACGGTGACAGCTGATTGTGAGCAAAATTCAGGAAATGAGAAACATCCGGCATCTTATATTTTAGATTCTGATCAAAACCTATTCTGGCATTCAGCATGGAATAGCAGTGGAACGAATTATCATGCATCAGGAAATCATACTTTAACGATAACTCTGAAAAAGGCATCTGATATCAGCGGATTTATATACACCCCCAGAAGATATAGTACAAATGGGGATCAGAATGGAAAAATACTGAATTTTGCAATAAGCCTGTATGATAAAAACGGTAAGGAACTGTTAAAGGATGAAACAAATGACAAAGAATTATATACAGACAGAACAGATAATACAAGTAAAACATATACATTTAAAGATGGAAAAACTTATAAAAATGTAAAGAAAATAACGATAAGAATAACGAATGCATATCATAACAATACAACGAGTGACACGATAGCGTCATGTGCGCATCTGGAATTTTTTAATAGTGAGAATATACAGACACAGGTTACCGTTACATCTATGACTGCATCTGAGTATGTAGGACATGTTGATGATATTAATTCTGAATATGACATGATTTACATTGGGGATTCTTTGAATGAAAGTTCGCGTGATATAAGGATTAATGGTACAAAACCTATGTTATATACCCATGTGGGCGGTGCGATTAGTTTGAATGACATACATACAGGAAGTGGTTCGAACGATATAAGAAAGTTATCTCTTATGGGAATGCTGAATATTGATTATATTGTAGGATCAAATGGCAAAAAAAAGATGCGTGATACAAAATTGTATAATACGGGAGAGAATGGAGAGACACAATATGCTGGTCTGGGATCATTCAGGGGGTCGGGAAATGACATTACAAAACAGCAATATAATGAGTTACTGGATTTTGTAAAAAGTGGATATCCGGTTGTACTTGGAAATTCTCTGGTAGACAGCAAAAGTGGGAAAATATCTACACAGACTGTAGATAACTCATCCTGGTATTATAGGTTTCTGAATGAGGCATTTTCATATGGAAATGTAGCTACAGTCAGTGGACTGTCAGATTCACAATTTACTTTTTTTGCGAATCTTGCAAAACCGGTAATCGAGTTTACTGACACTGGAAGACCGCCGGAAGTTCCGCGTACAGGAGGAAGTCAAAGTTCATCCAATACCGGCTATTTGTCGGCAGATAAGGAAAACATAGAATATACATTTACTGTCAAAAATGACTCAGATGCAACACCGGCCAGTACGACTTATAATTGTCAGCTATATTTTGACCTGAATTTTGATGGTAACCTTTCCGACGCAGAAGAGCAGAGTAAGTATATAGAAATATGTGATGAAGTAGGAAATGTACTATCCAGAAAAGACGGAGTATATCAATTACGGATTGGCAAGACTTATACGGTGTCAAGAAAGATTCCTTATGATTATTTCAAAGCTATTAACTGGAAATTACAGCTGGTAAGTAATTCCAATCCCAGCGTTAGAACTTCAGTAACCGGATATTCCAAGCGTAATAAGCAAGATAGTAAACAGATAATTCATGTTTTACAGATTATACCATCTGGAGGTGATGCTAATTTTCATACATGGAATTTGAAAACAGATTGGGATGATCATAACAGTTGGTTTTATAAAGAAATGTCTGCTGTAGAAGATTTTACATTGGATATTGATACAAAAACAGTTACAGAATATGTAACTAATCAGAAAGGGCTAAAAGAAGGTACAATAAAAAAAGAAGATTCACTGTTATATGAAAAGGACATGCTGATTCTGGGATTTGGAGATGTATATCAGAATATAGATAATACGGATGGTGCAGTAGATAATATAAAGAGATTTATACAGAATGGTAAAAGTGTTATTTTTACGCATGACACTACATCAAATATTAACTGGTATTATGAAGAATTTGATGCCGATCCTGTTACAGAGGATGGAAAACAGATCAAGGATGGATGGCTATGGAACAATAACAGAAAAGATTGGGGATATTCTCTTAATTCTCTGTTTCGTAGTATAGCGGGACTTGACCGCTATGGAATTACAAATGATGAGGCATATTCAATTAAAGGGGGAAATACCAATATCTCAAGCCTTCTGAAAGTCGGAAATATGTTGTCTGCAAATGCATCAGATGTGGATTTTGATTATATGGAACAGATGGTTGGTGATGTAGCTTATGTTACGAATTCTAACCGTTCTCAGAGTTATATGCAGACGCAGGGATACACCAATAAAGAAATTACTAAAATGAAAGCCGGGGATGAAGTAAATAGCATCACAAAAGTAAATGATGGAATTATTACAGAATATCCTTATAAATTAAAAGATGGGGTCAGTCAGACATATACCGTTGCGAACACTCATGGACAGTATTATCAGCTGGCACTGGAAAAAGATCTTGATATTAATGGAGTCAGCGATGGAAAGAACGATATTGTAGTCTGGTATTGCCTGAGTGGAGATTATTATCAGAATTCGTCTAATGATGTAAGAAATAACTATTATTTTTACAGTCGTGGTAATGTTATCTATACAGGTGTGGGACACAGAAAGGTTACCGGAAAAGACGAAGTAGATCTTTTTGTTAATGCAATTGTAGCTGCTGCAAACATCACCGCGGTTAGTCCTTATGTGGATTTCGTAAAAACACTGAATCCTGCTGCGCAGGTAGAGAAGACCCGGTATTATGCAACGGATCAGACGAGCTGGACTCAAACGGATGCCAATACTCTGGAGAAAGATATGGATTTTTATATTAATATAAAGGATTATAATATGATCAGTTCCAGTCTCAGCCAGGAGGATCAGGATAAAGAGGACATGACTGTTGAATTTTATATTGGTGGAAACAGTATAGAGGACAGCGTGTCTATTAATTCCGTAATTGGAAAAATGATTCCGTATAATAAGAATGCAGATGTAGTTACTCTGGATACTTCAGACGGATTATTCCATCTGAAAGACAGAGATAATGATGCGTATAAGATCAGTATATCAGATATTGAACAGTATTTGCAGGAATCAGGTGGAAATTATAAGAATAACTGTAATTTTTATGTTAAAGTTACAAGTAAGGCGGCTCTTTATGGTGAATTAAAAGAAAATTCATCAGTGACATCAGTTTCATTAAAACAGCGTCAGCTTTTTGAGCTAGATTAATATAAAGAGATATATTGGATTGGAACTGGGAGTCCCGTCCTCTTACTTTCTTGGATGCAGAGGTAGTCGCAGGGACTGGTTGGGGTCGGGGGGGGACCGGTTGGGGTCGCACCCCCTGTCGGGAAAATAAAGAAACGAAATTTGTCTTAAAAGTTCTCTAAAGAAAGTATAAAAATCTAACTGAGTCACAGACTGGCACCCATCCAGCCTGTGGCTTTCTTCATTCCCTGGTTGACACGTCGGCCATCATTTGCTACACTGAAATTACATATCTGGGAAAGTTCTAAGGCCGTTCGGTCAATCTGATTCCACGTATGAGACTGAAATAAATATGGTGGAAACAGTACAACGGCACATATAAATTCTGCAGAAACATGCTGCTTCCCCCATCATAAGGAAAGGAGCATGCAGATGCAGAATGAAAGAAAAAAACTGGAAGAGTTAAACCTGTTGGATGATTTTCTCTTCAATGCCATGATGACATATCCTGAAATCGGGAGAGGATTTTGGAAAGTTAAAGAGAGTATACGTAATCTTTATCTGTAATTACGATCCTTTTGGCTGCGACAGAGTGAAATATACAATACGAAATATGTGCGTAGAAGAACCGGAAATGCCATATGATGATGGTGCACAGACAACCGTACTGTATACTAAGGGAACAAAAGGTGATGACATATCCGAAGAACTCCGACAGTTCCTGAATTATATGGAGAACACAACCCAGACAAATGCCGTAAATGATACACTGAAAGATATCCAGAAAATGGTGGATATTGTAAAGCGGGACGGGGAGGTGTCATTGAGTTATATGAAGGGATTTGAAAGAGATACGATCATGTATGAAAAAGGTCAAGAAGCTGAACGTAAAAATACAGAAAGAGAACGCCAAAGAGCGGATTCTGCTGAAAAAGCAAGGATGATTGCTGAAGAAGAAAAAATAGAAGCACAGAAAAAGACAGCAGAAGCGCTTAAAAGAGTAGCTGAACTGGAGAAGATTCTGCAATGTAAAACTGCGGAGATTAAATAAGATTATCTTAAGACAGTCACAGACTGGAACTCACCCAGCCTGTGGCTTTTTCACCCATTATTTTTGAGTTGACTTTTTGGCACATTCTGCATATACTAACAGTAGCTAAGGAATGTGGTGAGATTCCGTGAAGCAAAGCAAAAGCCTTCAGAGTGCCAGCTCTGGGGGCTTTCTTGCTCGTTGCGGTGAGCTATTCTGTTCAGTCAAGTCTAATCTTGCTTACAGTTGACTGCAATCGCATTTTTGTAATATACGGTCAAGTCTAAACCTGTTTATAGATGACTTGCTATCCTATATTTGTAGGAATATCTCCATTCCTTTATTTCTGATAATGAAAGTGTACCCTTTCATATATGGATTGTCAACAAAACCAGTTGGGGGAATTTGTAAAGGTTGAACAATGTTTCTGATATCTGTGCACGATTCCCAGGTTGACATCCCATCTGCCGTTTGCTACACTAAAAGCACATATCTGATAAAGGAATGGGAAATATGAAGAAGAAAAAAATCATAATTTTATCTGTTATGATAATTGTGGTTGCCTTACTCCTTGAAGCGAGCATTCTGAAATATGTTAATGACAAAAATGCCAATAGAACATCAAAGGTGATTCTTGATCGTGTGATTACTGTGCTTGATAAAAATGATGAGAGCAGGAACGAGCTGATCGAATCGTTATGACCACATTGGGGTCGCACCCCCTGTCGGGAAAATAAAGAAACGAAATTTGTCTTAAAAGTTCTCTAAAGAAAGTATAAAAATCTAACTGAGCCACAGACTGGCACCCACCCAGTCTGTGGCTTTCTTCATTCCCTGGTTGACACACCGGCTATCATTTGCTACATTAAAATTACATATCTGGGAAAGTTCTAAGGCTGTTCGGTCAATCTGATTCCACATATGAAGCGAAAATAAATATGGTGGAAACAGTACAACGGCACATATAAATTCTGTAGAAACGATGCTGTTTCCTCTATCATAAGGAAAGGAGCATGCAGATGCAGAATGAAAGAAAAAAACTGGAAGAGTTAAACCTGTTGGATGATTTTCTCTTCAATGCCATGATGACATATCCGAAGAACTCCGGCAGTTCCTGAATTATATGGAGAACACAACCCAGACAAATGCAGTAAATGATACACTGAAAGATATCCAGAAAATGGTGGATAACAAGTCAATATAGCAGTTACTTAATATTCGCTGTACTAGCTAATTCGGTGGCCGTATGTTTTATATAAGTAGATGACAGGAAAATTATTTCCGCAGTTTTTCTTCATCCAGCAAGTTTAGTTTTTTTGCAGAAAGTACAAGCTCTGTTTGCAGAAATGCAAGATTGCAGGCTGTTAAAAATGCATCCATAAGTAAATCGATACTGATCACTAATGCAATTCCTGCAGAGGGGATTCCTAATTGTGCAAATAAAATGGTATAACAGGATAAACCTCCGCCGGGGATTGGCGGTGTTGCAATTGCCAGAATCGTACTGGTTATAATGGAGGTTATGATCCAGACAATGGTTATCTCTGTACCAAAGCTCTGACCAGTACATAGGGATATAATAAAAAACTGGATCGCTCCACTTGGCATAAAAATGATTTGTCCGATAGAAACACCAAAGTTAATTAACTTTTTATCTATGCCAAGTGCCTTGCAGCTTTCAATGTTAGTTCCAAAAGCGGCTGATGAGGAGGCTGTAGAAAGTGCGATTAAAAAGGTAGGAAGTAATTTTTTTATTAAAACTCCGGGCTTTACTCTGCACTTCCAACAGACCATACTAATATAAAATATGAGAATTATACTTGTAATGAGTATAACTAAAATAATCTGTTTTATAAGACTGGATATATTTTTCAGGTTACCGGATAAAAACAGATTCATCATGCTGATAAATACAAACAGCGGGATAAGCTTGCTGATATAAGTCATAAGCAGCTGGATCAAAGTATTGATCTGGGAAACTATTTTTGCCATTCCTGATACGGAATCCCCTAACACCAATGTACCTGCACCACATATACATGCGAGAAAAATGATCTGCAGTGCATTTCCTGTCTGAAATGGAGAGATAATATTGCCTGGAATAATATTCAGTACCATTTGGTAAAGATCCATAATGGCGCTTCCTGAAATGTGATTCTTTCCTGAGAAAGATATAAAAAGCCAGGAGACCATCAAACCGGCTGCGATCAGGATCAGAAAGGCAAATGATGTGAATCGGATGATCAGACGTTTGCCAATTTTGCCAAAGGTTGCAGCATCTCCCATTTCATATATTCCACAATATACAGCCAAAAAGATCATTGGACCTGCAATAAGAGTTAAAATGTTCATGAATGTATCAAATATCGGAGAAACAAACCAGGTCTGCACCATATTTCCTGCGTTGGGCAGTCCAAATGAAAGAGCAGCTCCGCATATGATGCCAAGAAGGATCCCCAGCATCACAGATCTTAGTTGCCCTGATTGTTTATTTGATAAGGTTAACTTTAGGAAATTCTTTCCATTTTCGTAATGGTACTCAAGAAATAAACCCAAAGTAGTCAGAAGAGAACTTCCATTACTGATCATTGATGTTAAATCATCCTGATATTCATTGGGATTTACCATTTTTCCCTCAGCAGATAAAAGAATATAGGTTCTGCCAAATTTAGAACCACTTGTAAATGTACAGCTAGTGTTTTCTCCAAGTTCATGTATCCAGATTTCCATAACATTTTCAATACTTAATCGAAAACGTAAAATGTCTTTTGGATTAATTTTCATTTGCTACAATAAATTACTGGTTAATTGGCTGAACCGGTCAATTTCTGATGCATGCAGAAGAAATTTTTCTGTTGTTTTTTGCATTTAATATCCCCTCGTTTTTATATTTTCCTTATTATAGCCTTATTAATATTTTACGTCAACAGACATGGTATGTCAAAACCGCTTGATATGAGTGTATTTATACCTGTAATATAAAATATATCAGATAAGATATAGTTGATTGAGAGGAACAGGTGAGGTACTTCCAAGAATAAATCCAGAGTTTACAGTTCATACTCCACAATGAAAAAGTTCAGGACAAAGAAATAGCTTTTATTATTTAAAGATTCTTAAAAACGGTACTCAGAAGATTAAAGAAAACACAAAGAGTGATGATACAAAAATTATTGTTTTAACTCAAACCAGAGTCTGTAATAAAGTTTTGTTTTCGGATCAGAAAGATTATCCTGCAATAGATCGGTCAGTTTATTCAAACGTTTAATGAGACTGCTTCTATGAATAAAAAGGGCCTGGGCTGTGGGAGTAATGTTCATTTCGTTTTCAAGGTAGACCTGAAGAGTATGCAGATATTCAGTGTTTTTTCTGGCATCATAGGCAATTACACGACGTAATGCCTCTGTAGTCAATAATTCCCTGGAAATTCTGGTGGTACATTCGTGTAACAGGAATGATACGATATTATTCGTAAAAAAATTCAGAGTCTGGGTACTGTTTTGCAGACTATAATCGGCTTGGATAAGACATTCATCCAATTGTTCCAGTCTGGAAAAAGAATTGCTGATGCCTGCACAGTAATTCATACGTTCCAACATATCTTTGAAGGATAAAAAAGTTCTGGAGGAGCCTTCCTGTTTAGGTATTTTCAGCAAACCTATAATATGCTGATGATAAATAGTTGAGGTCAGAATCTGTGGGACAAAGGAGTATAATGCAGCATGCATGTATTCTTTTGGCATACAGGAGGTTTTATTGGTCTCATGAAGTTTAAAACAATATAATTCTTCGTTATCAGACAAGCTCAGTTCTTTTTGTTCATTAGGAGTCAGAGGCTGGTGACGAAGAAGTTTTTGAAGAACGTTATTTTCATAAGTATTAGTTGAACTCACGCTGCGAAGGTGTTTCTCAAAAGCAATCTGGAAAACAGAGAAAAAATAATCGGCAAGGGAAAAATCACTGTCGCGAAAAGGGTGCTCTGTTTCTGTAATAGAAATACAGCCGGTAAAATATCCAAGAGGAAACAGGTTGTTACAATAAGAGCGAAAATTATTATCTTTCAATGAAGAAATATAAGGAACGGAAATACGACGTTCCAAATTACAGACATTTTTTATTGACTCAGTCATATTCGGACGCATGGTATGAGGCGTATTATCTATATGGACTTTTCTTTTTCCGTGAGAGTCAGTTTCCCAGACAGTTTCAAAAATAATCGAAAGAGAATGATCAATTACATTAATCTGGTTTTTGAACAGTTCGGCGCCAAGCCGGAGTATATCCTGAATTTCATAGTCGGCCTGCTTTTCAAGTTCTTTATGGAGCATAAAATCCCAGTGATCAAAAAAATCATATATATGGCAAATTGCATTAAATACAGAAGTAAAACTGGAAGAACCATTTATTTGTAACAGAGAAATGCCACTTTCCTGCCAGTTAAAGGGGACAGGAGATCCGACACAGATAAAAGAACATCCACTGACGGGTGTTATGAAAGGAAGAAGTTCTGCACGGAGAAGATAAGTGTTCCCTGTAATTACGGATGTGTCTGCTTCACAGAGAAAAGGACGAGAACATACAAGTTTATCCTGAGCTTCACCATAAAGGCGAGTTTGCAGCTCTGGTGGCAGGTAATCTTTTAATATGGTCAGATTTAAGTTCATGAAAAATCCTCCTTACATGGTGTTAAAATTGATACTATTTAGTATACCGCAAATGGACACAGAAAAGTGTAAAATTGGATAAAAACGATAAAAAGAATCAAAAATGACACAAATATAAAATAAAGGTGTCATTTTTAATACCGTTATAAAGTGCTTAACTATAAGTTGAAATCAAAAAAGAGAGTACAAATTAATATATATAATGAATGAAAATTCAATTAGCAGAGCCTGTAGTTTGAAAATGAAATCCTATATACTGATGTTATCAGAAAATCTACGTTGCCTTAAAGAAATGGACAACAATAGCTTTTCAAAACGATCGGAAAGAAGGAAAAAGATTATGAGTAAAAAATTAGACCCCCGTATTCCAAAAGATTCCGGAAGCAAATCTCTTACAAACTATGCGGCTTTGTGTTCCCCATGGAATCATCTGGTAGGTTATCAAGAGGCAATGCACTGGTTATCGAGATATAATGCCTCGTTCAGCGCAGCCTGTATGCAGGCATACAGGATTCTCATGCCAGATTACAGAGAAAGGGCACAGGCAATGTGCGAAGCAGCATACCAGAAATTATATTATACAATGAAACAGTATGGAAAACCGCAGATGGCACAGCATAATGTACATCCGTTCTGCAGAGGAAGTTTTGTCGGAGCACTTGTAGGAGATTCGGGCGATGATGCATTGCTTATGTGTGGACGTGTACAGGATTTTGGAACCTATCGTGCAGAAAAAGAACTGGATGTATGTGACTGGGACATTGTAGGCTCTGAGCTATGTCGTGCAACTACACAGTCTCTGGAAGCGAGCAGTCGCGCCTGGTCAGAAGAACTGAGAGCAGGAACACAGCTTGAATTTCATATGGTAGAAGCAAAAGGCTGCGGGGACTGCCATTGCAGGATTGTTGCAGAAAGTCGTGAAAAATATCCGATGCCATCCCATGAACAGTGGGAATGCTTTGGACCGATCGCAACGGAAGATCAGATCAAATACACTAAAGAAGAGGATATGGTTTCTGAATCAATGGTATTTCGTGAGGAAACTAATTATACTTTTGCGAATGGCACTAATATGGAAGATGATTCTAATAGTGTTGCTGGACTTATGAGACGTTCAAATGCAGCAGCAGGATATATTTTCCCTACAATATCGTATCTGCTTCGCCAGGGTAAACTGGATGAAAAAACCGTGGAACACGTATTTCACTGTGTATGTGAAGCTGCAGGAAAAACTGCGTTCGGAGAAAGGACATCAATTGAAGGAATCCGTAAATGGATGGGAACACCGGAAGCAGTGAAAGATGGACGTGTGATGGGCGGATATCTGGAAATGTTTTTTCAGGCAATGGGATTGAAATATGAGGTTGAAGCATTTAACAAAGAAGAAGTTCAGTATATTGTAGATCGTAATAACTTGACTGTATATAATCCGGGAATGGCAGATGCATATGTTGCATACTGGTATGGAATGACCAAGACACTTGTGAATGCACAATGGTCTTTGTGGGAAATCAAAGATGACACTCCGGCAGACAAATTAAGAATCAGAATAGCAAAGAAAATCGATAAGTTCTGTTAGGATATTACGGGAAAAGCGAGGATTGGATATGTATAAGAATATTTATAAATATGATGACATGAAACGCAGAGAGCATATGGCGGTCCGTGAGCATGTAGGCTGGTATCTGTGGACACATCAGTTGGTAGAAGTGCAGGGAGAGGATGCACGGGATTTTCTGGATCTTCTTTGCACAAAGATGATATCAACATTGAAAACAGGAAAGGAGCGATATACAACAATTCTGGATGAGAATGCAGAAATTATTGATGATGTAGTAGTATTTCGATTGGAAGAACAGAAATTCTGGGTATCAACATTATTTGCTGGGAATCTGATCCATTGGATGGCATCACATCAGGGAAATCGGAAGATAACATACAAAGATGTGACAGACCAATATCATATGTATGCTGTACAGGGACCGGATTCTATGGAAATGATCAATAAACTGACCAAAAATCCTATAGATGAACTGAAATTTTTCTCATTTGAAAAGAATCAGATAGAAGAACTCCCTGTCATAATCAATCGTGCCGGATTTACAGGAGAAAAGAAAGGATACGAGATATACGTTGCAGCAGATCAGGCAGACAGAATAGAAGAGCTTTTACACAAAACAGGAGATGCCATGGGAGCAGTGGAAGTAACAGAGTTCCAGGTTATGGCATGGACGCTTCCGACAGAAGCCGGTTTTTATTATATGCGTGATCTTCGTCATACAAATCCTCTGGAAGTTGGAATGGAAAAAGGGATTGGATGGGATAAGGAATTTATTGGTAAAGAAGCTTTACTGAAAATAAAGGAAGAAGTTCCGTTGCGTGAAATGGTTGGTTTTACAGTAGATGAAGCAGATGTTTATATTCAGGGACGACATCTGGGAGGCCCTGGACAGGCCGTACTTGTAGATGGAGAAGAAGTAGGAAGAGTATATAAATTTGTATATAGTTATGTGAAAGATAAAAATATTGGTTATATTCTTGCCAGGAAAAATACATTGAAGCCAGGAGATAAAATTAAGATTAACGGTTACGATGCGGAAATTACAGAAAAATATTTTCTTTAAAGGAGGAATTACTAATGAGATTGGAAAATAAGGTAGCAGTTGTTACAGGTGCATCCTCTGGAATGGGAAAAGCCATAACTACCCGTTTTGTACAGGAAGGTGCAAAAGTTGTTGCTGTAGCAAGAAGAATAGAACGTTTGGAAGAACTGGCAGAGAGCCTAAAAGGTGAACCGGGGGAAATAGAGATTTTTTCAGCAGATATTACATCAGTTGATAAAAATAATGAAATGATTGATTTTGCGGTTGAAAAGTTTGGTCATCTGGATATTCTTGTAAATAATGCGGGAATTATGGACGATATGAGCCCAGTTGGTGACATGACAGATGAAATGTTGGATCGCGTAATGAAAATAAACGGGTATGCACCGATTTATGCAATGCGTAAGGCTGTTCTTGATATTGGTATCGAAAATATGTTTATTTCTCCGCGGCTTTTCTTCCAGGATGGGAGAGTACCGCGGAGTATTTTTTGAGAAGGAAGTATTGTAGGAGACCGGTTGGGGTCGCACCCCCTGTCGGGGGTATTGAATGAAGATGATCAAATCATAGGTTTTGTAGTTGCTCGAAGGATGTTTCTGGAACATACGGATGTGATCGATCGTCTGGAAGAGGGACTCCTTGCTGTAGATACAAAGGGGAACGTTACGCTGATTAATAAATCAGCGAGACAAATGCTTGGTCTTGAAAAAGAAGAAAGTAGTCAGGCAGAAATCGACAAATTACTGTCTCAGAATCAGGAAATCAGACCATCTATTAAGTATACGAAGCATTGAGAAGTATAAAATGAAACAGCTCTGATTTTTTTCAAAAAGTTCAGAGCTGTTTTTTCAGCAGAATATCAGAAGAATTATTCTGCCGGTAATATTGTTATTATGGATTAACAACCGAGATTGAAATATTTGCAGATTGCATTAAATAACTCGGAGCAATTACTGAAATTAAAACACATAGATATTACGTCCTCCTTATTCTTATTATTTGTGTTAGCTAAGCACAAAAGAATAGTAACATTTATGAAACATCTTCTCAATAGGAGGTAGCTGGAAAATCTGGAATTAAGATGAAAACTTCCTTTTGATATTGTAGAGGGAAGCAAATTACACTATGAAATGATGCAGTATACGATAATCGATTAATTAAGTTAGAAAAATTCACTGTTCCGATTGTAAAAAATAAGCAGTGACAGCGGCCTGGCGGGGTCGCACCCCCTGTCGGGACAGACTGAACCCCACCCAGCCTGTGGCTTTTTTCATTCCTTGGTTGACATCCCATCTGTCGTTTGCTACACTGAAATCATATACTTGGGAAAACTCTAATGGTTGCCTGGTCAATTCTGATTCCCTGTATGAGGTGAGAATAAATATGGGAGGAAAGAGAGGAGCTGTGATGATGGAATTACCTGAAGAAAAGATTTGTGCAAGAGGTGAAGTTTGCAACCTTCCAGAGAGGGTTTTTCGTGAAATTACTATGTTTGCAAAAAAACATTCTATCCAAAAAGTGATTCTCTTCGGTTCCCGGGCCAGAGGAACGCACAGAGAGAGAAGCGATATAGATATAGCAGTATATGGTGGGGATTTTGATTCTTTTTATTGGGAAATCAAAGAAAATGTACATTCATTATTGAGATTTGATATTGTTGAGGCAGATGGGGATATTTCGGAAGAGTTAAGGGAAGAAATTGTGAAGGATGGTGTGGTGATTTATGAAAAAACTTGATAATTTTTCAAATTGTCTGTCCATACTGAAGGACGCAGATTTTGTGCTGGCGGATTCTAATGATATTTACAGAACAGGCGTGATCGGACAGTTTAACCTGACCTTTGAGTTAGCATGGAAAGCCCTGCAGGAGATTTTGAGATTGCACGGCGTTCAGGGGGCGGAGACAGGTTCACCCAGAGAAATATTGCAACTGGGCTATCAGTGTGGTTTTGTAAATGATTCAGCAGTGTGGCTTCTTATGTTAAAAAAACGCAATACTTCTGTACACATTTACAATGAAACTCAGGTTGACGAAATGATACTCCTTATACGCGACAGCTTTATTCCGGCATTTATGAAACTGGAAGAGATTCTGCGAGGTAAACTTGCTGAGATCCAATAACATAAGATCACAGACTGGAGCCCGCCCAGCCTGTGGCTTTTTTCTTTATGATGTTTTTACGGTACAGAGCTTTCTTCTTTTCTCTTGCCTCTTGCCATCTTTGCGGGATACCATTTTTCAAACCACATTGTAAAAAATCCCATCAAGATTGGAATTAGATTGTTTACAATGATAAGCAGATTTCCAAACCCGGCTCTTCTGAGCAGAAAGGTCCAGACTGCTGTCAGTACATATAACAATCCCCATGCCGCTGCAAGAATATAATTTGTCTTCATGAAGAGAGGGTTTTGATGTGCACTTTCACCACCATAATTGTATTTTACATAAGCAGCGCATAAAGGTTCTTTTGTCAGGCATGAAAGCAGCCAGAACAATCCAAAGTATCTTCATCTCTATGCCCTCCATTCCTTTATTTTCTGATAATGAAAGTGTACCCTTTCATATGTGGATTGTCAACAGAACCAGAGGGGGTATGAAATGAAAAAATATTATTATTGTACTGTATGATGAGCAAGTGGTATAATAATACATATTTATATTGTTGGAAAATAGCACGGTTTGTAGTGGTGCTTGTATGCCTGGCATTAACTGTGACAAAATACAAAAGACTATAATAAACAAAATTACCTGTGAAAGGAAAATCCATGGAACTGACAGCAGAAAATGTTAAAGGGGAAAAAACAAAATATCGTCTTGCGCAGTCGATGAAAGAATGTATGAAGACAACAACTGTAGACAACATTACGGTAAAACAGATTACAGAAAACTGTGTCCTTACCAGGCAGACTTTTTACCGGAATTTCATGGATAAATTTGATCTGATCAACTGGTATTTTGATAAACTTCTGGCAAAATCCTTTAAGCATATGGGAATGGGAAAAACAGTTTATGATGCACTGGTAAAGAAGTTTACCTATATTCAGGAAGAGCACATTTTCTTTGCAGCGGCCTTTAAATATGACAGCCAGAACAGTCTGCGCCAACATGATTTTGAACTGATCCTGGCTTTCTATGAAAATCTGATCCGTGAGAAAACAGGAAAAATTCCGGATGAGACCATACATTGTATTCTGGAAATGTACTGCCAGAGTTCTATTTATATGACTGTAAAATGGGTGCTGGGGGAATTGGAATGTGCACCGGAGGGACTGGCGAAAATTTTAGTTGATGGGATGCCTGGGAAACTCTCCCAGTTGTTTGAAGAACTGGAAATATTGTCATAAACATAACAGATTAGTGCACAATTTTACCTAATTATTTTCGTATTTATTGCACAAACTTAGTGAGAAAGTTACATTTGAGCGAAAGTGTAACTTTCTTTTTTGAATTTACATTGTTAGAATAATAACAAAGATGAGCGTTGCGGAAACTTATCTGTAAAGAATATCAAAATGTAAAATACTGAAAGGAATGGAAATCATTATGGCAAACAGAATTAACTTAAATCAGACATCTTATCACGGAGCAGGTGCAATCGAGGAAATCGCAAACGAAGCAAAAGCACATGGCTTTAAGAAAGCTTTCGTTTGTTCTGACCCTGACCTTGTAAAATTCCATGTAACAAGCAAAGTTACAGATATTCTTGAGAAAAACGGACTTGCATATGAACTGTATTCAGACATCAAACCGAACCCTACAATTGAGAACGTACAACACGGTGTTCAGGCATTCAAGGATTCAGGTGCAGATTATCTGATTGCAATCGGCGGCGGCTCTTCCATGGATACTTCCAAAGCAATCGGTATCATCATTGCAAACCCTGAATTCGAAGATGTAAGAAGTCTGGAAGGTACAGCTCCTACCAAGAAACCTTGCGTACCGATCATTGCAGTTCCCACAACAGCAGGTACAGCAGCAGAGGTAACAATCAATTACGTTATCACAGATGTAGAAAGAAAACGTAAATTCGTATGTGTTGACCCACATGATATGCCGATCATCGCAATCATTGATCCTGAAATGATGTCTTCTATGCCCAAAGGACTGACAGCTTCTACAGGTATGGATGCTCTGACTCATGCAATCGAAGGGTATACAACAAAAGCTGCATGGGAAATGACAGATATGTTCCATTTAAAAGCAATTGAGCTGATCTCAAAATCTCTCCGCGGTGCTGTTGAAAACACAAAAGAAGGTCGTGAAGGAATGGCTCTTGGCCAGTACATCGCAGGTATGGGATTCTCTAACGTAGGTCTTGGAATTGCTCATTCCATGGCTCATACACTTGGCGCTGTTTATGATACACCACACGGTGTTGCCTGTGCAATGATGCTTCCGATCGTTATGGAATACAATCAGGAATGCACAGGCGAGAAATATCGTGAGATTGCCAGAGCAATGGGTGTCAAAGGTGTAGATGAAATGTCTCAGGATGAGTACAGAAAAGCAGCAATCGAGGCTGTTAAGAAGCTTTCTGTTGATGTAGGAATCCCGACTAAACTGGAAGCAATCAAAGAAGAAGATCTTCAGTTCCTGGCAGAATCCGCACACGCAGACGCATGCGCACCAGGAAATCCAAAAGATGCAAGTGTAGAAGATCTGAAAGATCTGTTCCGCAAGATTATGTAATGAATTACTTTTGCAAAATAAAAAAGCAAAAAGCAGCGATTAAGGCCACAGACTGGAACCCACCCAGCCTGTGGCTTTCTTCATTCCCTGGTTGACACGTCGGCCATCATTTGCTACACTAAAATCCTGTCTTTGACAGTTACGAAACAAAAAAATCGCTGTACCTCTTGATTTTACTGGGGTTCGGCGATTTGGTGTGTCGTTTTGGAATATAGTATTTTATTTCCGGCCTTTACTTTTTTTCTGAATGTTTTTCATCTGCCTTTTGGTGATAAATTTATAATCCGTTTCAAAGCCGCAAACAGTGTGCAATGCATCGGTTAGCTTGTCTTGTGTGTAAAGTGGAATAAAACCTTGCTCTTGTATATCGGCGAAATTCATCGTTCTTAATTTATCCAAGATTGTTTCGCAGCTGAAGGCATTTTCCAGGTTGCAAATTACGCTCAAACGGAATGCCAGTTCCGCTACTGCGGAACGGCTATTCCATTTTTAACGGTACGAAGTACCGCTAGATGATATCATTCTGTTTCACGCATATTTATACCGTTCATCTCCAGACGATATGTATGATGCTTATCTGTGATTCGTGTAAGGCACGCATCAGCGTAGGTATTATCAGCAAACATATCAAACCATGTACTGACTGGAAACTGTGAGATGACTACAGTTGATTTCCTTCCATCCCTGGTGTCAAGGACTTCAAAAAGATCCCGGCATTTATCAAGATCGAGATCCATAAGGCCAAAATCATCGATCACAAGAAGATCCAGCTTGGTCAGCTTATTCAGGTAATCCAGATTTGTGGATTTGATACGTGCCTGTTCCATTTTGCTCATAAGAGTGTTCGCTTTTATATACTTTACACTCTTAGACTGCTTCATTGCAGTTACACAAAAAGCATTGATTAGATAAGTTTTTCCACTGGCGGAAGATCCTGTTACAATGAGATTCTTTCCTTCCTCTATCCAATGGCAGGTACTCAGTCGCTCTATTGTCTGGGTATCAAGCTGACGTTCTGGACGGTAAATAGTTTCGTCAAGATCCGCCGCCGGGTATCGCAGATGCGCTTCTTTCATCAGACGATTAAAACGTTTATCTGCTCGCGCCTGCCACTCTGCATCAACCATTGCTGTCATGCGTTCCATAAAAGTGTTCAGATCTGCATTGGGATCTTTCAACTGTTCTTCCAGGATATGTGCCATTTCTGGAACACGGAAACTCTTCAGACGCATGATCAGAGCCTGCTCCTGAGGTGTTAATGTAATGTCATGGGATGAACTCATTTGTATGCCTCCTTTCCACGGATGTTTGTATGGGAAGGAAGTTTTCCGGTTCCGTTTATAGCGCTGCTGGAATGATTATTCTGAACCATGCTGAGTACTTTCTTGAAATAAGAATACTTACAAGCATTGGCTTCTACGCATTTCTCAGCAGCTTCCTGAACCAGTCTGTGAGGAACATCTTTACAGGAATGGAGTACACCGACACAGCTGTTGTATGCCTGTTCCTCATGCTTGGAACTGCGGAGTATCCTGTCAATAAGAGTTACCATAGATTCTCCATAAACAGATGCCCATCGTCTGTAATAAGCTCCGTCATGTGCATTCACTTCTTTGTAATATAGGTGTTCTGGAGGCATATGACTGTCATCTGTAATGTAAAGAGGAAAATCACGGTAAGATCTTGGATGGCGGCAGATCAGCCGGTTATACTCATCACAGATCCGTATCTCCGTCATTGTAGCCTTAAGAATTGCAGGCTTCCCTTTATAGGTATACAATACAGAATAGTAGTGGGCATCATACTCAAGGTGGTAATTATCTGGAACTTTAAGAAAGTATTTATAATCACAAAGTGTATAACTTTCGCCTGGAAGCTGGTTCATACGCGGTT
>SKEL01000267.1_pt1 | contig 58573 bp, 37 predicted proteins | sample 4826741 | NCBI WGS metagenome assembly SKEL01 (sample SAMN11008810, study PRJNA524170) | human gut metagenome | biome: Human fecal sample; material: Feces; isolation source: fecal sample from pouch patient p33 | host: Homo sapiens | place: Israel: Tel-Aviv | collected 2016-03-22
CTCGGCGGCCAACTTGTAATCAATTTCTTCCTTCTCCATAAAAAAACAAACTGTGTTAAACTACTTTTAATTGTAGCCTGACACAGTTTAATTTACACTCTCCTTCTATGCTCCCCCATCACCAGCTCCCCACCTTCCCCTCAATATACCCTTTCAGCCCCTCGTCTCCGAGTATCTCGATATCATCATAGAGGCCGAGTATGAAACGACCGATGCCGAGGTAGCTCACCACCTCGGTGGCAAAGACCCAATGGTGGGGACCGTCGGGCGTAAGACAGGGAGCCGATTGCGGATATTCCTCCAACATGAGATTGCGGGAAAGCTGCCCGAGGCGGAGTTTGACGGGATATTTCTCCTCACCGCTGAACATAAACAAGTCGGTGAAGACTTGCTTATGCGCACCTTCGTTCTCCCACTCGCGGTCAAGAACCACCACTTCGCCCATACGCGAAACCTTGAATGTCTTACCCATGCGGCTGGCCGGTTCGTAGCAGCGCACGTCATTGTTGTTGTTCATGAAGAGAAACGGTTCCACAATACGGTCGGTGACCGTTTGGCTGTGGGGCGAAGAGTAGTTGTGTATCTTGACCATGCGCTTGTATTTGATGGCTTCATAGAGCAAACTGACATTGTGGGCAACATGTTCGCGCAACTCCGAATTGGCAAGGATATTAAAGTCGTAGAATTGGTCGAGCTTGCGCTTAATACGCTCCACCACAGCGTTACGGTCGCCCACCTTACTCAATATATTCATCATGGTGAGCACCTCATCTTCGGTAAAGTTGATAGTCTCAAAGAGATGCTTAAAATAAGGAGAACGGCGATCGATGCTGTAGTAATGTCCGCGTTTCTCCACAATGAATCCCCAGTCGCGGAAGCTCTCCAGATAATAGTAGAGCATACGGCGGGAAAGGGAGAGTTTCTCGCAAAGTTCGTTGATGGTGTAGTTGTGATTCTCCGTGAGGCAGAGCAGAAGCGACAGCTCCTTTTCAAGTTTATCGTGACGCATGGGAGGATAAGGTGTTAGGTGGTGGGTGATAGGTGATAATGGAGTGTCCAAAGCCCCTAAGTTAGGGGATTGGGGGACTGAACAAGTGGAAGGTGATGGGTGGTAGGTATTAATGAAATGTGGAGTGGGGAAGAAAGAGGCCCAGATATAGGAGGACACATTAACACCTACCACCTAACACCTATACTCCCCATCACCTGAACTCAAGAGCCAGTTCACCGGTTCCCAACAAGTTGTAGCTTTTGCGATGATAGGGGCAGATACCATGCAGGCGGATCCCCTCACGATGCTTCTTTGTGGGGTAGCCCATGTTATGTTCCCAGTCATAGTAGGGATACCGACGAGCCAAGTCGCACATATAATCATCACGGAAAGTCTTGGCGAGAATACTTGCAGCAGCTATGGACTGGTATTTTCCGTCACCTTTGACGATGGCGGTGTATGGAAGGTCACCGTAGGGCACGAAACGATTACCGTCGACGATGACTGCCTCAGGGCGTACATTGAGGGCATCGAGGGCACGGTGCATGGCAAGAAAACTGGCCTTGAGAATATTGATACGATCTATCTCTTCGGGAGTAACGACACCCACAGCCCACGCCACGGCATCGTGCATGATTTGCTCTCGCAATTCGTTGCGCCGTTTGTGCGAAAGCTGTTTGCTGTCGTTAAGCGCGGGATTATTGTAATCGCGAGGCAGAATGACAGCCGCCGCATAGACACTTCCGGCCAAACAGCCACGTCCGGCTTCATCGCATCCGGCCTCTACAAAGTTGGTATAAAAATGTGGTTGAAGCATATCGAATTTGTGAACGAGTCTTAAAATTAACAATACTTTAACACATTAACTCAAAAAGTGAACATATATTGCACCAGCAGGCAATAATTTTGTGCATAGAAACAAGATTACCTATCACAGACAATTAAACAACAGAAAATATGGAAAAGAACATGATGCTGAATGTGGAGAGTGCCAACGGGATGGATATGCCCAATGTGAAAGAAGTATGCGGCAGTCTCTCCGCATATATAATAAACAAGGTGAAAAAGCCGGTAGATATGCTACAGGGATACTACTCCTACGTGTTGGAGAAACCGATCAGCATGAAACAAACCCTACTGCTGTTAGAGGCACAAGGGGCTTTCATTTTGACGACTTTCACAGACTGCTCCCTCCCCATGCGTGCAGTGTTTGCCGGCTGGTTTGCATGGAGCGTGTGGAGAAACGGAAAAGAGATGAAAAGTTAAGAGTGAGGAGTGAGGAGAGAAGGATTAGGAGTTTAAGAAAGCGAAGGGGGGCAAGCCACAACTCCTAATCCTCATTTTAACCAAACATTTTTGCAACCCGCTCAATGCCGGCCACAAGAATGTCTATTTCTTCTTTCGTATTATAAAGAGCGAAACTGGCACGGGCTGTACCCAAGATGCCGAGACTGTCCATAAGCGGTTGCGCGCAATGATGCCCCGTGCGGATGGCAATACCAAGCCGGTCGAGGAGTGTACCGAGATCCATGTGATGGATGTCACCCACTTGGAATGAGACGACTGCATCGTGCGAATGTCCTGAAGGACCATAAATCTTCACCCCCTCGATTTGAGCCAACCGCTCCAAAGCGTAACTTGTGAGCATCTGCTCATGAGCCTCAACATTGTCCATACCTATGGCCGACAAGTAGTCGAGGGCCGTGGCAAGACCATGAGTGGCCACATAATCGGGAGTTCCGGCTTCAAACTTGAGCGGAGGCCGCTCGAAAGTGGAATGGGAAAAACTCACATGCTCTATCATCTCTCCCCCACCTTGATAAGGTGGCAACTTGTCAAGCCACGCCTCCTTACCATAGAGCACACCTATGCCGGTAGGCCCGTAAGTCTTGTGACCGCTGAAAACAAAAAAGTCGCAATCAATGGCCTGCATATCAACCATGAAATGAGGGGCACTCTGAGCACCATCTATCACAATGGGGACATTATGCTCATGGGCTATACGCACCAATTCTCTCACGGGATTCACCGTGCCAAGAACATTGCTTACATGCGTCACACTCACGATGCGAGTCTTGTCGGTGAAGAGCCGGGCGTAGGCTTCCATGTCCAACTCCCCCGATTCAGTGAGCGGAATCACTTTCAGCACAATACCCTTGCGGTGCGCTTGGAGCTGCCACGGCACAATGTTGGAGTGATGCTCCATCGTCGAGATGATAACTTCGTCACCCTCCCCCATAAACTCATCGCTGAAACTGGAGGCTATAAGATTGAGGCCTTCGGTGGTGCCGCGGGTGAAAACAATCTCGTTGGTGGAGCGGGCGTTGATGAACCGACGCACAGTTTCGCGGGCAGCCTCATGCAATTCTGTAGCTTGTTGGGACAGCCAATGGACACCCCGATGCACATTGGCATTTACGTTGAGATATTCCTCACGCATGGCATCAAGCACACAGAGAGGTTTCTGTGTGGTGGCCGCATTATCGAAATAGACCAATGGCTTATCGTAAACAGTGCGAGAGAGGATAGGAAAATCTGCCCGCACAGCCTCACCGACAGCTCCGGCAGCAGGCAAAAGAATGCCACCTTTCTCCTTATTATATATGTCGTTGTTTTCTTTCATTGCTTTATAGTCTCACGGTTACTTCCTCTTTGAAAGCCCAAACGCATTCCCTTAGCCCTGCAATGGGGCTGCCTTCCTATCCGCTGAGGAAAGACAAGGGGGATACTCATTTGCAGAGCCGGCATCCCTCACACTTGTTCAGCTCACCGCGGAAACGTTTTTCCACAAGTATATGGAGGCGTTCGCGCAACGGCGCAAGTTCCATCTTATCGATCACCTCATTGACGAAAGCAAACTCAAGCAGCAATTTGGCTTCTTTCTCACTGATGCCACGCTGCCGCATGTAAAACATAGCCGCATCGTTGAGCTGCCCTACCGTGCAGCCATGGGCACACTTCACATCGTCGGCATAGATTTCCAACTCCGGTTGGGTGTACATACGGGCGGTCTTGGCAGCTACAAGGTTGTTGTTCGTCTCCTGCGAGTTGGTCTTTTGGGCATCGTGGCGCACAAGCACACGACCGGCAAAGGCCCCCACGGCATCATCATCAAGCACATACTTGTAGAGTTCGTTGCTCGTGCAATGCGGCACCTGATGGTCAATCAGCGTATTGTTGTCCACACGCTGGGTCTTGTCGGCAATCACGCAACCGTTGGCAAAACACTCCGCACCTTCCCCTTTGAACACCAGATCGAGCTTGTTGCGGGTGACACCATTGTGCAACGTAATCACATTGTGGTTGACACGGCTGTAAGCCTGCTGCTCAATATAGACATTACTTACACGCGTATTCTTGACATGCGTTTCCTCCAGACAGTAGAGGTCAAGGGAAGCATTTTCGCCCACATAGGCTTCAATCACCTGCGTAGTGAGAAAATGGCGGTCGTCGGCTGAGTCGTCGCAGAAAAGAAACTTAGCCTCTGCCCCCTGCTCTAAGATGATGAGCACACGACGATTGACCATCAAATCGACATCCGAACGGAGGATATTGATTACCTGCACGGCCCTGTCAAGTTTCACATTCTTGGGGACATAAACCAACAGTCCGTCTTGCGCCAACATCGTGTTGAGTGCCGTGATGGCATCATCTTCGGTCTTGGCCATACGGGCATAGTATCGCTCAATAAGCCCCGGATTCTCTGTTGCCACACGACAGAGGGAATCCACAATGACCCCATCGGGCAATTCTGTCTTGGGCAACTGTTTGGTGTAGAACGCATCGTTGACCACAAAATAGAGCGAAGTGCTCAAGTTGGGCACATCACACTTAAAAGCCTCGTAGGGATTGATAGGTATCTCAAGCCGGTTTAGATTGAGACCATAATCGGGTTCGAAGAGTTTCGATATGTCGGTGTATCGGTAACGCTCCACCTTACGCGAAGGGAAACCTTGCCAACAGAAATCTTCAAACGCCTTGTCACGCACGCCATTCAAGACACCGGCCGAATGGCTTTTTATCATTCCGGCCGTCTCGCGGTATAAACCAATATATTGCTTCTCGCTCCCCATCATCTTACTCCTCTCCGGCTTCCGCCTTTATCCAGTCGTACCCGCGTTGTTCTATTTCCCGAGCCAACTCCGGACCGGCCGTTTTCACGATGCGGCCCTTGTAGAGCACATGTACTACGGTAGGCTTAATCATATCAAGCAGCCGTTCATAGTGCGTGATGACAATAGTAGAAGTCTCCGGTGTGTGCATCTTGTTCACGCCGTCGGCCACCACACGCATGGCATCTACATCAAGTCCCGAATCTGTTTCATCGAGAATAGACAACTTCGGTTCAAGCATGGCCATTTGGAAAATCTCGTTGCGTTTCTTCTCTCCGCCTGAGAATCCCTCGTTCACGGAGCGGTGGGAGAGTTTGCTGTCAAGATCGACGAGCTTACGCTTCTCCCGCATGAGTTTCATGAAGTCGGCCGCATTAAGCGGTTCAAGGCCTTGATACTCACGCTTGGCGTTGATCGCTGCCCGCATGAAATTGGTCATCGACACCCCGGGAATCTCCACGGGATACTGAAACGAGAGGAAGAGTCCTTCCCGGGCCCGGTCTTCAGGCTTCATCTCCAGCAGATTTTTGCCGTTGAAGATGGCCTGTCCTTCGGTCACTTCATAAAGCGGATTGCCCGTAAGCACAGCACTCAACGTAGACTTTCCCGAACCGTTCGGGCCCATGATTGCGTGGATTTCTCCATCTTTGATACTGAGGTTGATACCTCGTAATATTTCTTTGCCGGCAATCGTGGCATGCAGATTTTTTACTTCAAGCATGGTTGTAAAAGTTAGGAGTGAGGGGTGAGCAGTAAGAAGTTGTGAACACTTCTCTTCTGCCACCCCTTCACTCTTTATTCATATTTTATGTTTCGTGATTGTATTTCTTCCTTGAGACACTATTGATTGTCTTTTACCCCCTCATTATCCAACTGTTCCTTCAAGCGAAACGCTAAGCAGTTTTTGGGCTTCGACGGCAAACTCCATCGGAAGTTTATTGAGCACTTCCTTGGCATAACCGTTCACGATGAGCCCCACGGCCTGCTCGGTGGGAATACCGCGTTGATTGCAATAGAACAGTTGGTCTTCGCTGATCTTCGAAGTCGTGGCCTCATGTTCAAACACTGCCGTTTCGTTGTGGGCATCCATGTAGGGGAAAGTGTGTGCTCCGCACTGGCTACCGAGCAAAAGAGAGTCGCACGAACTGTAGTTGCGGGCATTTTCGGCATTGGGAGTGGCGCGCACAAGACCGCGATAGGAGTTTTGGCTGTGCCCGGCGGAAATGCCTTTAGAAATGATGGTAGACTTCGTGTTCTTACCCATATGTATCATCTTCGTACCCGTGTCAGCCTCTTGATAGTTGTTGGTGACGGCCACGCTGTAGAACTCAGCCACCGAATTGTCGCCCCGGAGGATGCAAGAAGGATACTTCCACGTGATGGCCGATCCCGTCTCCACCTGCGTCCATGAGAGTTTGGAATTGACTCCACGCAACTCTCCCCGCTTGGTCACGAGGTTCAGCACACCGCCTTTACCGTTTTCATCACCGGGATACCAGTTCTGCACTGTGGAGTATTTCACCTCGGCATTGTCTTTGACGATGATTTCCACGACGGCGGCATGCAATTGGTTTTCGTCGCGCATAGGGGCCGTGCAACCTTCAAGATAGCTCACGTAGGCATCGTCATCGGCAATGATAAGCGTGCGTTCAAACTGTCCGGTGTTGCGGGCATTGATGCGGAAATAACTGCTCAACTCCATCGGGCAACGCACGCCTTTGGGAATGTAGACGAATGATCCGTCACTGAACACGGCGCTGTTGAGCGAAGCGAAGAAGTTGTCACGATAGGACACCACCGAACCTAAATACTCCTGCACCAGTTCGGGATGTTCCTTGACGGCCTCACCGATGCTGCAAAAAATGACACCTTTGGCACGGAGCTGTTCTTTGAAGGTGGTCTTCACCGAAACGGAGTCCATGATGGCATCCACAGCCGTACCGCTCAACGCAAGCCGCTCTTCCAAGGGTATGCCGAGTTTGTCGAAAGTTTTCTCCAATTCGGGATCTATTTCCTTGTTCGCCGGTTTCTTGGCCAGCGGATCGGCATAGTAGGAAATGGCCTGATAGTCAATCTCCGGAATGTGGAGATGTGCCCAGTCGGGCTGCCGGAGCGTCTTCCAATGATTGAAAGCCTTCAAGCGGAAGTCGAGCATCCATTGGGGCTCGCCTTTCTTCTGCGAGATAAGCCGCACGACCTCTTCATTGAGTCCTTTCTCTATGATCTCCGTATCCACGTCGGTCGTGAAGCCGAACGCATATTTCTGTTCGGCCACCTGCTTGACAAACGCGTTTCTTTCTTTGTTCTCTTCCATTGACTTTATCCTTTGTCTGGGATATAACAAATATCATACCAACATCATTACCGGTAACTTATGTGACCGTTTCCGGAGCCGCTCTGCAGCCCGGCAATGCCGGTATCACTAACCACCAACGGTAGAAGTGCATTTTGTCAGCACCCCTACCGTGGTCATGATAGTATCTTTCGCCCGTCGGTTTTCCTCCCCTTTACGCAAGGGAAGGAATGCCGACGGGTTATTTTTTGTCCATTACAGTTTCTGTTCCACCTCGATCTCCGTGAAGGTCTCAATGATATCGCCTTCAAGAATGTCATTGCAGTTGACAAGGCTGATACCGCACTCCATGCCGGCAGGCACTTCCTTCACGTCGTCTTTGTAACGCTTGAGTGCATCGATGGGGGCCGTGTGCACCACGATGCCGTCGCGCACCACGCGGCCCTTGTCCTTGTTGTGTACCTTGCCTTCGATGACCAGACCGCCGGCAACCGTGCCAACCTTGGAAATCTTGAACACCTGCTTCACCTCTATCTCGCCGGTGACGATTTCTTTCTTCACCTTGTCGAGCATACCAATCATGGCCGACTTCACATCGTCGATGGCATCGTAGATAATAGAATAGGTATTGATTTCCACGCCTTCACGGTCGGCCAACTTGCGGGCATCGGCTGACGGGCGCACTTGGAAGCCCACGATGATGGCATCGGAGGCACTGGCGAGCATCACGTCGTTTTCGCTGATCTGGCCCACGGCCTTGCTGATGACATTCACCTGCACCTTCTCCGTGGACAACTTAATGAACGAATCGCTGAGTGCCTCGATGGAACCGTCGGTATCGCCCTTGACGATGATGTTGAGCTCCTTGAACGAACCGAGGGCGATGCGGTGGGAAATGTCGTCAAGCGACAGACGCTTCTGGGTGCGCAGCCCCTGCTCGCGCTGCAACTGTTCGCGCTTGTTGGCTATCTCGCGGGCCTCCTGTTCGTTCTCCAGCACATGGAAGGTGTCACCGGCCGTGGGCGCACCGTTCAATCCGAGGATAATACACGGCTCAGACGGGCCGGCCTCCTGAATGCGTTGGTTGCGCTCGTTGAACATGGCCTTGATACGCCCCCAGCTCGTTCCTGCAATCACCACATCGCCCTGACGGAGCGTGCCGTTGCTCACGAGCACCGTGCTCACATAGCCGCGCCCCTTGTCGAGCGACGACTCGATGATGGATCCCGTGGCCTTGCGGTTGGGGTTGGCCTTGAGGTCGAGCATGTCGGCCTCAAGAAGCACCTTCTCCAGCAGGTCGTCCACGCCAAGACCTTTCTTGGCACTGATCTCCTGACACTGATACTTACCGCCCCACTCCTCTACGAGCAAGTTCATCTGCGACAGGTCTTCGCGTATCTTGTCAGGATTGGCTCCCGGCTTGTCTATCTTGTTGATGGCAAACACCATTGGCACACCGGCCGCCTGGGCATGGGAGATGGCCTCTTTGGTGGTAGGCATCACAGAGTCGTCGGCGGCAATGATGATGATGGCAATATCGGTGACCTGCGTACCGCGGGCACGCATGGCCGTGAACGCCTCATGACCGGGCGTGTCGAGGAACGTGATGCGGCGGCCGTTCTCCAACTTCACGTTGTAGGCACCGATGTGCTGAGTGATGCCTCCGGCCTCACCGGCAATGACATTGGTGTTGCGGATATGGTCGAGCAGCGATGTCTTACCGTGGTCCACATGGCCCATCACGGTCACGATCGGCGCACGGGGCACCAAATCGTTCTCATCGTCTTCCTCCTCGCTCACGGCTTCGCTCACCTCGGCACTCACATATTCGGTCTTGAAGCCGAACTCATCGGCCACGAGATTGATGGTCTCGGCATCCAGACGCTGGTTGATGGACACCATGATACCGATGCCCATGAGCGTGCCAATAACCTGATTGACACCTACGCCCATCATTGTGGCAAGTTCGCTCACGGTTACAAACTCGGTCAGTTTCAGCGTCTTGCTCTGCTTGCGCTCTGCATTGGCCTCCTCTGCCAGTTTCTCCTGCACAGCCTCGCGCTTCTCCTTGCGATATTTAGCACCTTTCCTGTTTTGGTTTTGCTTGTTGGTGAGGCGTGCGAGCGTCTCTTTCACCTGACGTGCCACATCTTCCTCATTCACCTCCAGCGGTTTCTGGTTGCGCTTCTTACCCTTGTTCTTCTTGCCCGAGTTTTTGCCTCCGCCACCGGCCTGCTGCTGGTTGGCAGCGGCGTTGATGTCCACACGCTCCTTGTTGATGCGCTGACGCTTCTTGCGCTCGCCTCCCGCAGCGTTTCCGCCCCGGCCCTGCTGGGCCTTCTCTTCGCGCTCCTTGCGACGCTCCTCTTTCGATTTCTTCTTGGGGCGCGTGCTCTGGTTGAGCGTGGCCAGGTCTATCTTGCCCAGCACCTTGGGTTCGTTGGCCGACAGTTTTCGCTCGCTCTTGAGCGTGAACAGCTCAGGCTTCTCCGAAGCTGCCGAGGTCTCAGGCTCAGCCACAGTTCCGGCAGTATCCTCGGTCTGTTGTCGGGACACCTCCTCTTGTGGGTGTACAGGCTCCGGACGGTCTTTTTCCTCCTTGTCGATTGGAGCTTCCGGTTGGGCCACTTCGGTCTTTTTATCGGCAACGGCAGTTTCCACCTTCACCTCTTCAAGCCCAACGGCGACCGTTTCCGGCTTCGTCTCCACCGGCTTAGCCTCAGCCTTCGGGGCCTCCTTCGTCTCGGCAGGGCTCTCGGCAGCAGCCTCCACCTTTGTTTCGGGTTGTGCTACGGGAGCAGCAGACTTCTCGGCAGGCTTCTTGCCGATGTTGTCGAGATCCATCTTGCCCAACGGCTTGTACTGCTGCTGGGTGGACGATTTCAGAAGTCCATCGGCACGAGTCTCTTTCCGGGAGGGCTCACGCTTCTTGTCTTTTGTTTTTTTCTGGAACAGTTTTTCAGCCTGGCTGCGCACTTCGGCATCCTGCTTGAACTCGTTGACCAGCGCATTATACTGCTCATCGTTGAGTTTGAAGCTCGGTTCGGCCTTCACCTCTCCCAGGTGGTTCTTCTTTTCAAGGAATTCAACTGCCGTTTGAAGTCCTATGTTCAGTTCACGTAATGCTTTGTTTAATCTGATGCTCATGTATTTCCTTTGATGTTGCGGGTGCTCGTTGTTGATTGTGGTTGTCGGATTATGGTCTATGGCGTTGGGAGTCCGAACATGGCACTACCGGTAGTCACACCCTTTTAGCTACCGGCCAACTGCCATCACCCAACAACCGTCAACTGCGTTTCGTTACTGTTCAAACTCGGCCCTGAGTACGTTGAGCACGTTGTCTACGGTTTCCTCCTCAAGGTCGGCCTTTTCGATCAGCATCTCGCGCGGTGCGTTGAGCACCTGCTTGGCCGTGTCGAGACCGATGCTCTTGATGGCGTCGATCACCCACTGGTCTATCTCGTCGGAGAACTCTTCCAGATAGATGTCCTCATCAGCGGCATTCTCGTCGATTTCGCGGAACACATCGATGGTATATTCCGTGAGCATGGAGGCCAACTTGATGTTCATGCCGCCGCGCCCGATGGCCAGACTCACTTCCTCGGGTTGCAGGTAGACCTCGGCCTTGTGGTTTTCCTCATCGATGTTGATGGAAGACACCTTGGCCGGACTCAGTGCGCGCTGGATAAACAGCTTCACATTGGAAGTGTAGTTGATGACATCGATGTTCTCGTTGCAGAGCTCGCGCACGATGCCGTGTACGCGGCTACCTTTCACACCCACACAGGCACCCACCGGATCGATGCGCTCGTCGAAGCTCTCTACGGCCACCTTGGCGCGGTCGCCCGGCATACGGGCTATCTTGCGGATGGCGATGAGCCCGTCGCTGATTTCGGGCACTTCGGCTTCGAGCAACCGCTCAAGGAACATCGGGCTCGTGCGGCTCAAGATGATCTTGGGATTGTTGTTCTCGTTGTCCACGCGCAGAATCACGGCCCTCACGGTCTCGCCTTTACGGTATTGGTCGGCGGGTATCTGTTCAGCCTTGGGCAGTATCAGTTCGTTGTTTTCGTCGTCAACGATGAGCACCTCGCGCTTCCACATCTGGTACACCTCGCCGCTGATCACCTGCCCCACGCGGTCTTTATATTTATTGTAAAGAGAGTCGTGCTCCAGTTCCAGAATCTTTGAAGCCAGCGTCTGGCGGAGCGTCAGGATGGCCCGGCGGCCAAACTTGTTGAAGTCCACCTTCTCACTCACATCCTCGCCCACCTCGTAGTCGGGTTCTATTTTCTGTGCCTCGGTCAGACTGATCTCCTTGTTCTCGTCTTCCACCTCGCCATCGGCCACCACCACGCGGTTGCGGTAGATCTCGAAGTCGCCCTTGTCGGGGTTCACGATCACATCGAAGTTCTCGTCGCTGCCGAATATTTTAGCAAGCACATTGCGGAAGCTTTCTTCCAGCACGCTTACCAGTGTCGTACGGTCGATGTTCTTGGTTTCCTTAAACTCGCGGAACGTATCGATCATACTGATCGTCTCTTCACCTTGTTTTTTTGCTGCCATAGCTTTACTTGAAACTTATTATATATTTTGTATATTTCACTTCATCCATCCGGTAGGTGTGGTCCACCGCCTGCACCACGGGGCGTTTCTTGCCTTCCACCTTCACCTTTTCGTTCACGCTCACCACGAAGTCGTTTCCGTCTACCGATTTCAGCAGTCCCTTGACCTTCTTTCCGTCGCCGTCGAGCACTTCCACCTCCTTGCCTATGAAGTTGATGTATTGCTGCGCCACCTTGAACGGCTGGCCCAGTCCGGCCGAGCCCACCTCCAGTTCGTAGTCTTCCTCGTCGCGGCTCAGCCGGTCTTCGATATACTTGCTGAGCTCCACGCAGTCTTCAATCCACACGCCATCCGCATGGTCTATCTCCACGACTATCTTGTCGTCCTGCCCGATTTGGATGTCCACAAGGAAGTATTCCTTGTCTTGGAGCCATTCTTCAACTAATGTTTTTACGACGTTTTTGTCTATCATATAAGTCTGATTAAAATAAAATGAGGAGCTCTCCCGGAGCCCCTCATTCCACTGAACGCTGCAAAAGTACGAATAATTTCGCTACCCTGCAAAGATTTCATCGTTTTTCTTCATGCCACGCGCGATTTTTATAGTATCCGCATGTGTTTTCTTTACTTTCTTGGAGGGGCCGCATGGTGTATGTTAATAAAATCAGAATAGGTCATTTTACCATAAGCCTTAATTATGTTCCCAATAGGAGAAAAACATTTTACCCAACACAGAGATGCGGAAGCAAAGCCTTCAACACTCCTCGCTCATTTCACTTTTTCCGCAGCATATTCGCCCATCAGCCTATAACCTTCGGGATTGGGGTGCAGCCAGTCGCTTTGCAGTTCCTTGCGCATCTGCTCGGGGGCAGCCGGGTCACGCAGCAGTTCGTCGAAATCGAGAATGCCGTCGACCTTGCCTTTCTGCGCCCTTATCCAGTCGTTCACGGAGAGCCGCGCCGCCTCGTGGAACCGGGAGTAATAGCCGGCCCCCTTAAACGGCGTGATGGTGCCCAGAAACACCTTCAGCCGATGGGCCCGGGCCTTCCTGATCATCTCCTCGTAGGCCTCTATCAACTGGCGGGCCACGGTCTCGCTGTTGCCTCGCGCACCGCCTATATCGTTCACCCCTTCAAAGATGACCACCGCCGAAACCCCGCTTTGGGCCAGAATGTCGCGGTCGAAACGTTCGCGGGCCATCGTGCCGAAGCCGCCCGGCGTGGCCACACGGTTGTTGCCGATGCCCAGATTGAGCACTCCCATGCCGGTCACACCGAGTTTCGTTTGCAGGTATTCCGACATCATGTCAGGCCACCGGTTGTGCCGGTTGTCGGTGCTGTTCTTGCCGTCGGTGATGGAGTTGCCGATGATAGCCACAGCCGAAGCCGTGAGGTCGAACACGTCGATGGCCGCGATGTTGAACCAGTGATTTTCGCGGAAAGCCGTGCTGAAATCGGTGTGGGCGGTTGTCACCCCACGCATGATATAGGAGGTGGTGCGCGAACCCATGTGTACCGTGGGGAGGGCCGGGGCCGACACATAGTTGATCGTGACGGCCAGTCGCTCCAACGGCCGGAGGTCGAACACCAGCGCGTCGCTCGTTGCGGTCTTGCCGGGGGCAATGGTCACACCGAGGTTCTTGCCGAAACGCAGATATTTGGCACTGCGGGCATCGATGGCAAACGAGTCTTTGGAGTGGGCGATGTACACCGACTTGATGACCACGGGCTCTGCACTCAGTTCGTTGCTCAACTGCAGGCGCAGCATGGTGCCCCCAATAGACACCTTCACGATCTGCCTCACCGAGCGGTTGCTCATATTGTTGTTGTAAGGCATGAACGACTTCACCACCGGCTGTTGCGCCGTGGCCCATGTGCCCACCCAGTGGGTGTAGGCACTTTCCTTCAACTCGGGCAGTTTTTTGGCCACTCCCTGCGCTCCGGCGGTCATTGCCACCAAGCCCATCAGCCATGCCCATAGCATAATCCGTTTCATTCTTTTTCGCTTTTTTATCCTGTCAGGGTGCAAAGTTACGCAAAGTGGAAGTCAACACCAAATAATCGGTCTCCGTTTTTGCCGGTGGCGGAAAAACAGCGGGCACACCGCCCAACAAGTCTGCCGACCCCGCTTTCCTTAAATAACGTTTAAAATTCCACCACTCCCATACGCTCTTCACGGGAAATATGTATATTTGTATCTATTACAAAACAACAAATACGACTGACAAATGGAAATAGGACAAAGACTGCCGGAACTGCTCGGCACCGACCAAGACGGCAAAGAAATCAAACTCAGTGACTTCCAAGGCAAGAAACTCGTGCTCTACATCTATCCCCGCGACGCCACACCGGGATGCACCAGCGAGGCTTGCAGCCTGCGCGACAACTACGAGCGTTTCCTCTCCCGGGGCTATGCCGTGGTGGGGGTGAGCCCGCAAAGTGCGGAGTCGCACAAAAAGTTCATCGCCAAGTACAACCTCCCCTTCCCCCTCATCGCCGACACGGAGAAAAGACTCGTCAACGAGTTGGGGGTGTATGGAGAGAAAAAGATGTATGGCAAGGTGTCGATGGGCATCTTCCGCACCACTTTCATCACCGATGAGAACGGAGTCGTGGAACAGATTTTCACGCCCCGGCAAATCAAGGTGAAGGAGCACGCCGAGCAGATATTGGCGTAAAACTTTTTCCCTTCCGATTTGGATTTCCCCCGATTTCATCGTATCTTTGCATCAGCAAGGAGAGCGTGCAGACGCTCTCCTTTTTTGTTGTTTGCCGCATTCTCCGAGGTCAAAGGGCCCCTTTAGCCTTTCCATCCGGCCTCTTCGGGCTTCTCGCCCGGCCCAAACGGGCTTCCAAGTGTGGCCCTTTTGCATGGTCGTTTGGCCCGAACGACCATGCGTTTCGGCTTTTTCCAACTTCCGAAAGCCATTTTCCGCCTCGCTGCAACACCCCGGGGGAGACACGCTGTAAAGCCTTTTCCAATTCTTTAATACTTCGCACTATACGCCCCTCCGGCACCATGCAAGGCCCCCGGTGGTACGACGTTTAAAGACACGGCAACAGAACAACGGCAAAACAACTGCCCCCTCGCCGCTCAAAGACAAACAGGCACGCAGCACTCCGCCACGTTGGCTTCAAACGCTTCGGCCCGACCCGGCAATCTTAATTTTAACATTTAAATCACAACTTTTCTTATCAAAAACTCACATTTTTGTGGTAGATTTAACCGTTTCAGTCAATTTTTGCATAAAAAATTTGGATCTATTCTAAATATTATTTAAATTTGTAGCCCGCTTCTACATTTGTTTTATATATTTTTTCCTAAAAAGACGAGACAGAGATTTAATATATTTCCGGCATTCCACGCCCACCCACATTTGCGGAAGCCAGCCATGCCATGTTGATATGGCACGCATCAGCGACATAAATTTTAAAGCTATTATATTCAATTAAATTAAGGGAAATCTATGGAAAAAAGATTCACTTTGTTTTTGGTCGGCCTGTTCCTGTCCGTAGGAATGGCATTCGCTCAAACCAAAATCTCAGGTACCGTGGTTTCTCAAGAGGATGGCGAGCCCATCATCGGTGCTTCCGTACTTGTGCAAGGCAGCAAGGTCGGAGCTGTGACCGATGTGGACGGCCACTTCACTCTTGACGTGCCGGCAGGCAAGAAACTCGTAATCAGCTACATCGGTATGCAAACGCAGACGATCAATGCCAGTGCCAACATGAAAGTGGCACTCATTCAGGATAACAAAACGCTGCAAGAAGTCGTTGTCACGGGTCTGACCACCATGGACAAGCGGCTGTTTTCCGGAGCGACAACCAAGCTCGATGCCAGCACCACCAAACTCGACGGTATGGCCGACATCAGCCGTTCGCTCGAAGGCCGCGCTGCCGGTGTGAGCGTGCAGAACGTGTCCGGAACATTCGGTACGGCCCCAAAAATCCGCGTGCGTGGCGCCACCTCCATCTTCGGTAGCTCCAAACCGCTGTGGGTGGTAGACGGCGTGATCATGGAAGACGTGGTAGACGTGGATGCCGACGACCTCTCTTCGGGTGATGCCAACACGCTGATTTCGTCCGCCATAGCCGGCCTCAACTCCGACGACATCGAGAGCTTCCAGATTCTGAAAGACGGTTCGGCCACCTCTATCTATGGTGCCCGCGCCATGGCCGGTGTGATTGTCGTGACCACCAAGAAAGGACGAGCCGGACAGGCACACGTGAGCTACACGGGTGAATACACCATGCGACTGAAGCCCTCTTACAGCAACTTCAACATCATGAACTCGCAAGACCAGATGGAAGTGTATCAGGAGCTCCAGCAGAAAGGATTCCTCAACTATGCCGAGACAGCCACAGCCATGAACAGCGGCGTCTATGGCAAGCTCTACCAGCTGCTCTCCCAATATGATGCCACCACGGGGCAGTTTGCCGTAGCCAACACGGAAGAAGCCAAACTGGCCTACCTCCGGGCTGCCGAGTACAGAAACACCAACTGGTTTGACCAGCTCTTCTCCAACGCCGTGATGCACAACCACTCCGTGAGTGTCTCCGGCGGTACGGACAAGTCGCAGTATTACGCATCGCTGTCGGCCATGTTCGACCCGGGATGGACCAAAGCGAGCAAAGTGCAACGCTACACGGCCAACCTCAACACGACTTACAATGTGAGCAAATACATTGACATAAACCTCATCGGAAACGCTTCCTATCGTAAGCAGAAAGCTCCCGGAACGCTCAATTCCGAGGTGGATCCCGTAAACGGCGAGGTGAAGCGTGACTTCGACATCAACCCCTACTCCTACGCCATCAACACCTCGCGCACGCTCGACCCCAACGAGTTCTACACGCGCAACTATGCACCGTTCAACATTCTCCATGAATTGGACAACAACTATCTGGACCTGAACGTGAATGATTTCCGCGTCTCGGCCAGCATCGACTATAAACCTATCAGGAAGTTGAAGTTGACCTTGCTCGGAGCCATGAAAGGTGCTTCCACCTCACAGGAGCACTACATCAGGGACGAATCCAATCAGGCACTGGCCTACCGGGCCATGCCCACTGCCGCCATCCGCGACCGCAACCCGTTCCTTTACAAGGACCCCGACAATATTTATGCGCAGCGCATCTCCGTATTGCCCTACGGTGGTATCTACGAGCGCACCGACAACCGCTCTTTCGGCTGGGACACGCGTATCTCGGCCAGCTACAACGATGTGATTGCCGACAAGCACATCATCAACTTCTATGCCGGTATGGAGACCAACTACACCGACCGTCACACCACATGGTTCCGCGGTTGGGGCCTTCAATACAAAAAAGGCGAGGTGCCCTTGTATGCCTATCAGGTGTTCAAGAGAGGTCTGGAAGAGGGTTCCGATTACTTCAACATGAAGAATACCCACTATCGCAGTGCGGCCTTCTTCGGCACCGCCACCTATTCTTATCAGGGTCGCTATCAGGTGACCGGCACCATGCGCTATGAAGGCACCAACTATCTGGGCAAGGCCACATCGGCCCGTTGGTTGCCCACATGGAACGTTTCCAGTGCTTGGAACGCCCATGAAGAGAAGTGGTTTGCCAACACCTTTAAAGATGTGCTCACTCACGGGACATTCCGTTTGAGCTATTCGCTGACCGGTGACCGCCCCCCAGTGACCAACGCCCTGCCTATCTACAAGAGCGAGAATCCCTGGCGCCCGTTCACCAGCGTGCAGGAGTCCGGTTTGACACAGACACTGGGCAACCCCGAACTCACCTACGAGAAGAAGCATGAGTTCAATGTCGGCCTCGACCTCGGATTCCTCAAAAACCGCATCAATTTCAGCATCGATGCCTACTGGCGTAACAACTACGACCTCATTGGCTATGCCAACACCCAGCTCTATGGCGAGGGACAAGTGGCCAACGTGGCTTCAATGAAATCGAATGGTGTAGAGTTCAGCCTGTCCACCCAAAACATCAAGACGGCCGATTTCTCTTGGAACACCAATCTGATCTTCTCGTATGCCCACAATGAGATCACCGATCTCTATTCGCCCGCCCGCATCATCGACCTCGTGCAGGGCACGGGCTATCCCCTCGTGGGCTATCCGGTGCGTTCTATCTTCTCCATTCCCTTCAAAGGACTGAACAGAGACGGACTGCCCACCTTCCTCGATCAAGACGGAAACATCACCACGACCGGCATTTACTTCCAGACTCGCGACCAGTCGAAAACCAAGTTCTTGAAATATGAAGGTCCGGTGGATCCTACGGTGACAGGCTCGTTGGGCAATGTGTTCAAATATAAGAACTGGACACTCAACGTGTTCCTCACCTACTCGTTTGGCAATGTGGTGCGACTGGATGATGTGTTCAAGAACAAATATGACGACCTCAGCTCCATGACCAAGGAGTTCCGCAACCGCTGGACTCACGCCGGAGACGAAAAGCGCACTGATGTGCCCGTGATTGCCTCAAGATGGCAGAACACCCAAGATGAGAATCTGAAATACGCCTACAATGCTTACAACTACTCGGATGTGCGTGTGGCCAAGGGAGACTTCATCCGCATGAAGGAAATCGCCCTGACCTACGACTTCCCCAAGCCTTGGCTCAACCCCATGGGCGTCAACAATCTTTCATTGAAGCTGCAGGCCACCAACCTCTTCCTCATCTATGCCGACAAGAAGCTCAACGGACAGGATCCGGAATTCTTCAACACCGGCGGTGTGGCAGTTCCGGTGCCCAAACAGTTTACGCTTACAGTAAGATTAGGTCTTTAATTTAGAAAAAGAACAACAATGAAAACGAAGAATATCATCTATCCGGTATTGATCGGTATCGTCTCGGCACTTACGCTGACATCGTGCAACGATTTTCTCGACACCATGCCCGACAACCGCACCACGCTGGACTCACAGGAAAAGATATCCGACCTGCTGGTCACAGCCTATCCTTCCAACCAGTATGCCGTGATCAACGAGCTGATTTCCGACAACACCGATTACTACGGAGCCACCAATCCCAATGGCGACCGCTTCGGCGACCAGCTGTTTTTCTGGAAAGACATCACCGAAGCGAGCAACGAAGCACCTTACAACCTGTGGCTCAGCTGCTACAAGGCCGCAGCCGCGGCCAACCAGGCTTTGGCCTCGCTCGACGAGTTGAAGCAAGACAACGAGCAGGCGCGCACCTCCCGTGCCGAAGCTCTGCTTTGCCGGGCATACGCCCATTTCGTACTCGTGAACGAGTTCTCACTCAACTACAACTCCAAGACTTCCGCTACCGACCCGGGCATTCCCGTGACCACCTCTGTGGAAGCCATCAATGTCAAGAAAGACCGGGGCAACGTGGCACAGGTCTACGAACAGATAGACCGTGACATTCAAGCTGCTCTGCCACTGATGAGCGACAACTACACTGTGCCCAAATACCATTTCAACAAGCGTGCCGCCTATGCTTTTGCCACTCGTTTCTATCTTTTCTATGAAAAGTGGGACAAGGCTGTGGAATATGCCAACCTGTGTCTGGGAACCAACCCGGGAGCCAACCTCCGCGACTGGAAGGTGTTGGGCGGCATGGCACAGAAGCAGGAGGCACTTGCCAACCACTACATTGACGCTTCGCTGAACTGCAACCTGCTGCTTTCGACATTCCATACGTCTGCCGGATTATATCTTGGAGCATACACCTATTACAAGAGATACTCCCACGGTCGTTATCTTGGAGACAACGAGGACATGAATGCCGTCAATGTATGGGGAACGGCCGACTATTACGAGAAGCCACTTTCCATGGCCGGCAGTAATTTCGATGTTTGTCTGATGATGAAAATACCCGACCTGTTCGAATATAAAGATCCCGTTGCCCGGACCGGTTACAACCGCACGGTGCTGGCTCTCTTCACCATGGACGAAACGTTGCTCAACCGCGCCGAGGCCTACATCATGCTCAAGCAGTATGACAAGGCGGCTGCTGACATGAACGTATGGATGCACAACATCACCAACACCTCCGTACAGCTGACCCCGAAAGTCATTCAGAAGTTCTACGAGAGTGTCGCTTATTCCTACTCCGACCAAGCCGGCATCATGTCTACCGTGAAGAAGCACCTGCACCCGGCCTTCAGCATCGACGAGGAAGGATCTGTACAAGAGACCATGTTGCAGTGCGTGCTCGGCTTCCGCCGCATCGAGACAATGCACTACGGCAACCGTTGGTGGGATGTGAAACGCTACGGCATTGAAATCGTACGCCGCGAGATGGGAGCTGACGGAAAGCCTTCCAAACTGCTTGACGTGATGAAAAAAGACGATCCGCGTCGTGCCATCCAGATTCCGATGCAAGTACGTGAAGCCGGTATGGCAGCCAATCCACGCAACCAATAAGACAATAACTTTCTAACAAAGAATTTCTTATGAAAAAGCATTTTATATATACACTACTGCTGCTGACCTCGGTTGGGTTGGGTCTGGCTTCCTGCTCGGAAGACGACCTGAACTCCGTCAGCGTCATCAAAAAGTCGAATGTCGAGCTCAACGACTTCGACAAGTGGCTCCAGAACAACTATGTGGAACCCTACAACATCCAGTTCCTCTATCGCTACAACCACAACGAGACCGACATGAACTACTACAACGTGCCGGCCGACTATGACAAAGCCATCATGCTGGCAAAGGTTGTGAAATATACTTGTGTGGAAGCCTACGACCAAGTGGCCGGCATCACCTTCACCCGTTCCTATTTCCCCAAGATGCTCTATGCCACAGGAGACTTCCAGTATCGCAACAACGGCACGATGATTCTTGGTACGGCTGAAGGAGGAAAGAAGATATTCCTGGCCGGCACCAACTACCTCACACGCTACATTAAAGATCGTGACGCGTTGAATGAGTTGTATCTGAAGACTATTCATCATGAGTTCACCCACATTCTCAACCAGACAAAAAACTACTCGGCAGACTTCCAGCTCATTACCGGTACCGGCTATGTGAGCGACTCTTGGAGCACCGAGAAGTACGGAAAGGAATCCTATTATCTGCCTCATGGCTTCATCTCGGCCTATTCGCAGCACTCCCATCAGGAGGACTTTGCCGAGATGCTGTCCATCTATGTCACCAACACATCCGCACAATGGGACAAATGGATCAAAGAAGCCGGAACCACAGGCGGCCCGCTCATCACCTCTAAACTCGACATCGTGCGCGAGTATATGAAGAACCAGTGGAATATTGACATCGACAGACTCCGTGACGCCGTCTTGCAGCGCGAAGACGACGTGGTGTCGGGCAAAGTGGATGTATCGTCGAATTTGACTGTCAAATAATTAAAGTAAACGGTTATGAAGAACTATAAAACATTAACATATCTGCTGTTAACACTTCCACTTGTGTTTCTCCAGTCCTGCTTGAAAGATCAGGAAGACAAGTTTTCCGAGCCCGCTTCCGAACGCATGGAGAAGTTTTTGAGCAATGCCCAATCCACTTTGACAGCCTCGGAAGAAGGTTGGGTGCTGGATTATTTTCCCGACGACAATCAACTCTACGGAGGTTTTGTCTACACTGTGAAGTTCACAAAAGACAAGGCCACTGTCGGTTGCGAACTGGCCAACGATGCCACCGCCGAACTGACATCGCTCTATCGCATGACGGCAGACAACGGTCCTGTACTTTCGTTTGATTCGGGGAACGACTTTATCCATTATTTTGCCACTCCCAACGGTGAGCACACCAAGGCATACGGAGGCGATTTCGAGTTTGTTATCGACAGCGTTGGCACCGACATCGTGAAGATACACGGCAAACGCTCACTCAACACCATGTATCTGCGCAAGCTCGCCAAGCCTGCCTCCCTGTATCTGGCAGAAGTGAAAGGCGTTCAAAATTCGTTTGACTTGACCGAGGCCGACGGCACAGTCAACGACCAGAAGGTTTCGCTGACCTTCGAAGGACGCAGAGTCACTTTCACAGCCGGTGAGACATCCGTTACAGAAGCTTACATTTTCTATAATGAGGGCATCCGTCTCTACCAGCCTGTCACCATCGCCGGCAAGACCTTCTCGGAACTGAAGTTCGATGCGGCAAAACTTTCGCTGACCGCCACTGATGCAGACGGCGTCGTATTCTATAATCTGCCAACCAACCTCGTCGTCAATGATGAAGCTTTCTCCCGCAATTTCTTTGCAAAGGACTTGACCGCAGTAGAAGTCAAGACCGGTGGAAGTTGGCTCAAAGCAACCAAGACCGAAAACGGTATCACACTGGCAGCCGATGCCAACACAACCGGCCATCCACGCGCAGGAAGAGTCAAGCTGACCAAGAACGGTGGCGATTCGGTTATCATCAGGGTGACACAGGTGGAATTTGACAAAGACATTGCCGGCACCTACACGCTCGCCTATGTGGATGGCGACAATGTGAAGTCAACAGCTTCGGCCACATTGGACCGCCATGAGGGGAATGTGCGCTTCCGCTGGGTTTATCAAAAGGCTGCCATGTTCACCGTTCCCGTAACGTGGGATGAGAAGACTGCCACCCTCTCTGTAGAAAGTGGACAGTACTGGGGTTCGATTTCCACAACAGATGGAAGCACCTATTACGTCTACGACATACTCCTCGACAAGACTCAGCGCCTATGGACCTCATACAACAAAGGGGTATTCGTGAACGCGCGTTTCAACTATGACGAAAAGAACAATGCCACAGTAGCCCGGTTCACAGGACAAGTCGGCAAGGGAGAGTTCGGCAGTTTCCTGCTCCGCATCTTCACGGCAAAATCGCCCACCAAGGCTAATGACAAAGGAACTTTGGATCTCATCACCTCCCCAATACTTGTCAGACAATATGGAGCTGCACCTGCCAAGGCGGGGATAGAATTCTCCTATCTGAAAGCTCCGGAGGTCCAATCGTCCACCTCTCTTTCAGCAGTTGCTCCACTTTTTAACTCCAAGCAATAAACATCAGACAAAGATGAAAAAGATATATTATCTCATGCTGCTCCTTGTAGCAGCAGTCTCCTTCACCTCGTGCAACGACGACACCGACAATCCATACGAAAGAACGTCACAACTGAAGGTTTTGCGCTCGAGCGTGTTGTTTGATTCCAAAGGAGGTACAGGTTTCGTCAAGTTCGAAGCACCGTCGGCCATCACGGCTACGCTCAACAGTTCATGGGCCACAGCCACCGTCCAAGGCGACAGTGTGCGTGTCGTAGCTACAGCCAACGAAGCCTATGAGGGGCGTGCCTCAGTGCTCACCGTCCGGTGCGGAGAAGACTCCGTGCAGCTCACAGTCCAGCAGCTGGGCATGGTGGTCTCCATAAATGTCGACAGTTCCATTGTTGTGGGCGATGAAGCCTCAAAAGTGGGCTACCGCATTTCCACTTCCAACAAGGTCACCTTCACCTCTTCCGCCGACTGGCTCACAGGAACCGCCACCAACGACAGCCTGTTTGTCAACTATGGCAAGAACGCAACGGGCAGCATCCGCACCGGAGTGCTCCACTACCAATGCGGCAATTTGAAAGATTCTATCGTGGTGACCCAGGGAGCATTGGCAGACATTACCAACAAGCAATATCTGCTCGGTGGCAAGAACTATTTCAAGGAGGGGAACCCCTTGATAGCCTATGTCGCTAAAATCGTTGACAAGAAAGGCAAACTCTTCCTCGAAATACCGTCGTTCAACTGGAGTATTCCCGTCACTTTCAATGCCTCCACACTAAGCATCAGCCTCACTTCGGGCAATTTGATCGGCAGGCTGAAGATCAAGGAGACCGACGCCTATGTCTTCATGCTCATGTTCAACCATCAGGATCTCAAGAGCACCATCGTGTTGGATAACAGTGCCACCATGACAGGTGCATTCAATGTGATTCCCGAGGTAGGCACAATGTGTCTCTTCGAAGGCAGCAAGGGCAGCACCGGTGCCACGTTCGACACCATGCTATTCTCCGGTTTCAAGACCGACAAGCTGTCGACTGAAGACTACATCGGCAACATTATCGGCCTCATCGACCCACTGTTGCAGGAATACACTCCGACAGCAGCCAAAGCAAGTCAGGCTCCCAAACACATTCTTCGTGCTTCGGAAGCTAACGGCAACGATTGGAAGATCATTCGATAAGCATTCGTAGGAGCGACAAGCCGCTTACAGGCGGTACACCTCCAACGCGTCAAAAGTATAAAGTCCCCGGTGCATGACACATCGGGGACTTTTTATTTCCAGGCTTGGCTTGACACGACAAATATGGAGGAATAAGCCTCTTCCATTTGGAACTTATCAAAAAACAGACTATCTTTGTGACGCAAACACTGCACATGCTTGCAGAAAGTGCATTTCAAATGCCGCAGACAGCTTGAAGACAATGGGTAAGGCGGCTTTCCAGAAACAACCAATATGAAAAGACTTTATGGCCTCATGGCATTGCTGATGGCTGCAACCAGCCTATGTGCCGTACCCGCCAAGCGCGGTGTGTGGCGAACGATCGCTCTTGAGAATGGGCAAGAGGTGCGCGTGTGTCTGGTGGGCGACGAGCATCTGCACTATTGGCAGGCGGCCGACGGGACACGCTATGTGCCATCGGCCAGCGGAAAGTTTGCCAAGGCAGACATGCAACAGTTGGAGCGGCACGCTGCCATCAGGCGGGCCGGGGCCAACAGCCGGCGGCATGGAGCCATGACGCGTGCCGGCCGTGCCACCCGACAGTTCTATACGGGCACCAAGAAGGGCATTGTGATTCTGGCAGAATTTACCGACAAGAAATTTGAAAATGAGCACAACCAAGCCCTTTTCCATCAGGTGGCCAACACCCGAGGGTATACCGAGAACGGTTTCCGGGGAAGCGTGAAAGACTACTTCCTTGCGCAGAGCAACGGCAAGTTCGAACTCGACTTCGATGTGGTGGGCCCCGTCCAACTTTCAAAGGCATACGCCTACTATGGCCGAAACGACTGGCAAGGCAATGACTTGCACGCCGGCGAAATGGTGGCCGAGGCCTGCAAGGCGGTGGAAGGCCAAGTGGATTTCCGCAGCTACGACTGGGATGGCGACGGCTTTGTAGACCAGGTGTATGTCATCTATGCCGGGCATGGGGAGAACGACTACCCTGACGACAATGTGATATGGCCGCACGAGTTCAGTCTCAGTGCGTCCGACTATGGCCAAACACTGACCATTGACGGCGTGAAAGTGGACACCTACGCCTGCTCCTCCGAGATAGACGGCGACGGCTGTCTGGCAGGCATCGGCACATGGTGCCACGAATTCTCACACTGTTTAGGCTTCCCCGACTTCTACGACACCGAATACCAAGGACACTTCGGCATGGGCGATTGGGACTTGATGAGTTCCGGATCCTACAACGGGACCTCTTCCGCGGGACAGGGCTCGGGCTATCTGCCGGCAGGATACAGCAGCTACGAGAAGTGGACGGCCGGATGGATGGAGCCGACCGAACTGGCAGACGAGGACCAAGAAGTGGACCGACTGGAGCCGCAGAGCGAGGGTGGAGGAGCCTACGTGATATACAACCGGGGCAACCGCAACGAATACTACCTGCTGGAAAACCGGCAGAAGACAAACTGGGATGCCGAACTGCCGGGCAAGGGACTGCTTGTGCTGCATGTGGATTACGACCAAGACATTTGGAATGCCAACATCGTAAACACGTTGGGAAAAACCATTAGGACAAGCTACACAAAGTATGTTTCCAACGACCACGAGAGACTCACCCCCATCCACGCCGACAACGATGACGACAGCAACTACTGGAACAGCAACTCCACCTCTTACACCCGCCAGACACAAGAGGGCGACCCCTATCCATACATGGCCAACGACAGCCTCACCAACAACTCGGTGCCGGCGGCCAAGGTGTATCACAAAAACGCCGACGGCTCCTACTATCTGAACCGTGGCGTGAAAAATATCCGGCAAAACGACGACGGCACCATCTCGTTCAGCTACCTGTCGGCCCCGGCTGCTCCCAACGGAGACAACCCGCCCACCGGCATCAACGGCATAAGCGAAAAGCCAACCGCCATGCCGGAAGCCATCTACAGCATGAGCGGTGTGTATGTGGGTCGCGATGCAAAGGCACTGAAAAAGGGCATCTACATCAGAGCCGGCAAGAAATTCGTTGTGAAATAAAGCACATCATAACCGACACCGATGAGAGGAAGCTCTGCAAGATGCCCGGATGACAGCGAATAATATCAACAAAAACACATCCGCCAAAACTCCCCAACCAGAACGGGAGACGGGCTTCAGACCACCCGAAAAGCCCACCGACTGTCTCATTCGGCCCTTTCGAGTTTGCGAAAGAGCCACACTTGAAAGCTGAAAGGGCCACAGTTGCGATGCAACTGTGGCCCTTTTGCAAGCCCGTTCGGGCCTTTCCGGCCCCGTTTTCAGCCCCTAATTCGTGTCATTAAAATTCAAGTCGTTGATTGTCAACGTTTTAAAGGCACCACCAAAATTCGCTCATTTGCAACGAACAGGTCGCCCGTTGCAAATATCGCAAGCAGAGAGGCCGAAAACGAACAAATCGTTTGACAATCCATCTTATCCCGAGAGCCTCCTATGCAATGCGGGACTTACCGCCCTGCGCAGACGGCCCGCTACTTCTTTCCGCTTAAAATCTTCCGATAGTCTTCGGGCGTTTCTATCAGGCGCACGGCCTCTTTCATCTGCTTGTCGTAGCGCAACCCGTTTTGTATGGCTCCACCCTGATAGTAGTAGGCAGCCACGAGGTCGCTCTCGATGATATGCCTGATGGCTTCCTTATTGTAGTCGAGGTCTTTGGCCACATTGTGCTGCAACTTCTTCTCCAGTGCCTCAAACTCCGGTTTGGCATCCTCGTAGTAGCCCTCAAACTTGGCCAGCTTCACAAGGTCTTTGAGATATTTTTCCGTTTCGCGGTCATACTTGAAGTTGCTCTTCAGCACGCGCCGCTTGAACTCCTCGTAGTCGGCATCGCTCAAGGCAAATGTCTTGGCAGGAGCTATCGTGGGATGGGCGGCAAGATAGTCTATCTCGTAGTTGAGCAACACCTCGTTGGAGTCGCGTGCCCCCGCCAGATAGTAGGCTATGTTGGGCAGCGAGTCGGGCTTCAGTTCCACATCGGGCTTGATGCCCCCGCCGTCGCGCACCTCGCGTCCGCCGACAGTGTGAAACACTTTCGTCAGCGAGTCGGGCACGTGCTCCGTATATCCCCCACGCGCATGTCTGTAGTTGATGGCTTGTATGCACCGTCCGCTGGGAATGTAGTATTTGCTTGTGGTGAGCTTCATCTGCCCGTTGTAGGGCAAGTCCATCGGCATCTGCACGAGTCCCTTGCCGTAGGTGCGCGTGCCGAGAACCACGGCACGGTCGAGGTCTTGCAGCGAGCCGGCCGTGATTTCACTCGAACTGGCCGTGTTGCCGTTCACCAGCACCACGATGGGCATCAGTGTGTCGATGGGTTCCACGGTGGTTTTATAGTCCTTGTTCACCCGCGTCATCTTCCCTCTCGTCTGCACGAGCACGATGCCCTTGGGCACAAACATGTTCACAATGTCCACAGCCTCCTGCAACGAGCCTCCACCGTTGTTGCGCAAGTCGAGCACAAGGCCTTTCATGCCCTGCCGCCGCATGTCGAGAAAGGCCCGGCGCACATCGCGGGCACTGTTCACCGTAAACGCATTGAGGTTGATGTAGCCCACTCCGTTCTCCTGCAATCCGTAGTAGGGCAAGTAGGGCAACTGTATCGAGCGGCGGGTCACCTTCATCCTCATCGTCTTGCCTGTGCTCGGACGCTTCACTTTCAGGATGAAGCTCGTGCCCGGTTCGCCCCGCAGGCGACTGCTCACGTAGGCCACATCCTTGTCTGTCATTGTCGAGTCGTCGATGCTCAGGATGATGTCCCCCTTCTTCAGCCCGGCCTCGGCAGCCGGCATGTTTTCGTAGGGTTCGTCGACCACCACCCGTTTCAGTTGCTGGTTGTAGCGTATCAGTGCCCCCACGCCGGCATACTTCCCCGTGAGCATACGGTCGAGTTCCTTCACCTTGTTCTCGGGATAATACTCCGTGTAGGGATCCAGACTGCGCAACATGGCATTGATGCCATTGCCGATCACCTCGCCGGCATTGAGCGTATCGACATACATCATGTCCAGATTCTTGTAGATGGCGGTAAACACCTCCATATTTTTGGCCACTTCGAAGTTGTGGTCTTTGTCTTTCTGCGCCATGGCCGGCATCAGCCCTATGGCAAGCAGCACGCATATCAGTTGTTTTCTCATAATCTTCTTTTTCCTTTATCCGCCGGCCCCGCTCTTCCTCTCCCCGGGCAATGCTCCGCAGACGGTCTTTCGCCGGCCAAGCGACAATATTGCAAAAATACGATTTTATGCGCATATAGCCCCTACCCGACTTTGTTTTTTATTGAATTTTAGTGTAAAATCGATTTTTTCTCCCCAAAAATTTGGTAGAACCAAAAAGAAGCCTTAACTTTGCACACGCAAATCAGCAATGATAATGCACTTGCTTCAATAGCTCAGTTGGTTAGAGCACCTGACTGTTAATCAGGGGGTCGTTGGTTCAAGCCCATCTTGAAGCGCAAAAAAGGATGACTCAGGTCATCCTTTTTTTATTCCTCCTAAAGTGGTTTGATTTAGAAAATAGAGACGAGGACTATCAGAGTCCCAGTGCCCGGGCACGCAACAGCGCCTCCAGATAGTAGTAGTCGGCATAGACAATGTCGGCATCTATCTCGCTGCCGGCAGGATGATGGCCCGTACTGTGCATGAGAAATGCCACATTGCGCTTTCCGCTCTGATAGCGACCGGTACTCAACTGTGCCAACGACTGTAAGGCAAACCGCTTATAGGCCGCCCCCTCCACTCCCTCCACATAGCCCTGCAACTCAAGCAAGGCCGATGCCACGATGCAGGCGGCACTGGCATCTTTCGGGGCCAACGGCCCACGCGGATCGTCCATATCCCACAAGGGTATAAGGTCGTCGCTCGTCTGATGCAGGCGTTTGATGTAGATGTCGGTCACCTTTCGGGCAAATTCAAGGAATACGCGCTTGCGGGTGTAGCGATAGACCATTGTGTAACCGTAGATGGCCCAAGCCTGTCCACGGGCCCACATCGAGCTGTCGGCGTAGCCTTGGTGGGTCACTCCCTTGATGAAATTGCCCGAGAGTGTGTCGTAGACTGCCACATGGAAGCACGAACCATCAGGGCGGAAATGGTGCTGCATGGTGGTCTTTGCGTGCATCACGGCAAGGTCGTAGAGTAACCGGTTACCCCCGTTGGCTGCCGCCCAGAACATCATCTCAAGATTCATCATATTGTCCATGATGGTGTTGTGGGGCCAATGGCGGGGCCTCACTTCTCGCGGCCAACTGAGCAGTGTGCCCACAAGCGGATTGAAAAGCGTGGCCAGCGTGTCGGCCGAGGCCAATATGACCTGCTTGTAGCTCGGATTGTGCGTCTGTTCGTAGCCCTTGCCAAAGGAGCAGAACATCAGGAAGCCGAGGTCGTGGTCGAGAACCGGTCGGTGGGCAAGCGGTTCCAGTGCCTTGGTGAAGCCTTCGGCAGCCCGGCGCACTTCAGCATCGCCCGTGACGGCGTAGTCCATCCACAAGATGCCGGGCCAGAATCCCGAGCACCACTCTTCGGCTATAGCCGGCCGACAGTTCCACCCCGGTCGCTTGTCGCCATGCAAAATGTTGCGTGGCTGTTGCGAGAAATCATAGCGTCCGGTGGGTTTGCGAAGTTCGATCAAAGCCCTTTCCACCTGCCGGCTGCAATAGGCCAACTGCCGGTCGACATCAAGTGTCTGCGCCCATAGGCCACCGGCCATAAGCCACGACGCAAGGATAACGAGCAGATTCCTCATCGTCTCACCACCGTTTTCTTTCCGTTCACAATATACACTCCGGGGCCGGGCACCATCTTCAGGCTTACCCCTCCAAGCGTATAGATACCTCCACGGTCGGCTTTTCGCTCCTCCCCTTTCACTTCCTCTATACCGGTAGTTTCCGCTTTGGCGTATTCCACAGTCAGTTGTGGCACAAGGTCGGCAGCAGAGAAAGTAAAGCCGACATGGGAATTAGTCACGTCTTTGGCATCGGAGCTATACACTTTCACGGAAGTGACAGTGCTCTTGGCGGCATTGACAAACAGAAAAGCTACTTCGCCACCGGCTTTGGCCTTCACATAGTCGGTCACATCAATCGTATTCACCCAGTCGGCAAGCACACCGGAGGCCCCTTTGTCGGTAACGGCCTTACCACCGGTGCCGGCCAGTCTCAGGGTAGCGACAGCCGTGGCAGCACGGGCGGTGGCAATATTCTCACGCTGGCTGTCATAGGTGTCGGCATCTCCCATTGCCGCCGCAAACGGATAGAGAGTTATATTCCCTTTGGCCCGCTCGGTCACCAACTTCAATATGGCACTCTTTACAGTGTAGCCTTCTTTAGCCGGAACATGGAAAGCCATGAGCCCAACGAAATCTTTGAGTATGTCGCCTGCCTCGTCACGCACAGTATAGAGTTCAAGAGCTGTGACAGTGGCATTAGGCTTGTGCCCGTTGTCGCTGCGCAACGATACGTCGGAAACAGGTGCCAATACTTCTTGTGCTCCCACCGGCACAACCGTCAGAAGGCCTACGACCATGAAGGCGAAGCCACGTAGTAATGTTTTTTTCATGATTATTGTTATTTAATGAAACTGTCATCGGGCCTTTTGCCCCTACTGTCTTTATTACGCACAGCACCCGACGACTACGTAAGTGGATGGGGACTTTTTATGACAGGCTTCAAAACCGTTATGATAACTATACACTCCAACCCAAAACAAACGGCACTTACGGGGAGGAGTATTCCACGCAAGTGCCGTTCATTCCTTCTGTCAAGATCCGGCTTTCCGCCAATCTGAATCGGGGTTACAGCCATGCAGCCGACAGACTGCCAACCTAATTGACCGGTAAAATCATGGGGGACTTCAAGGTGACGCTTGTCTTTTTGTCCAAGGTAAGGGCTATCCGGCCATCATACGCAAGGGAGGAGGCGTCATATTTCTTGGCCGGATTGGCATAGTAGACCTTCAGTTTGTAAGTGCCGGCGGGCAATTTGTTTATCTTGAAGTTGACATCATAGTTGCAGATGCAGTCGGGCAACGCTCCGAATCCTCCCTCGTGGTAGACGATGAGAGTTATTTGCTCATCGCGGTTGGCGACATCCACAAAGATGTGTTTTACCCCGCAGATGGCCTTTACGTCTTCAAGCACACACCGGGCGACCCCATCTTTTTCCAATTCCACATTGAGTGTTGCCGCCTTGTCGTAGTTGGCCGTGTAGAAATCGCTACGGGTTTCGGTCTTCGACAATGCGCTCTTGCAGGCAGAGTTGGCCACATCATAAACGCTCAAGGAGTCGAGCACTATGTTTTCCGACGAACAAGCTGACAGCCCTAAAAGACATATCAGACAATAAAATACATTTCTCATGATTGGTATGGATTTAATTTGTGAATACTGTCTATCATATAAACGCGGCTGCAAGTCATATCTTGCTTCTCTCCACCTTGCTTTTGAGACCACCTTTTTCCCTGATTTCATCTATCAGCGCATAGGTGCTTCTCAGACTCTCCAAGCCAAACGCGTTGGTATCTGCACACCTGTCCTCCACCATATCGGCAAAGGTCTCTATCTCGGAGAAGAAGCCTTGCGAAACGATCTGGTTGTTGCCGACTGTCGGGATAAAACCGTTTCTGCCGTATAGACAGGCAACCGACGCATTGCCCCCAACCACTTTCTCCAACGGGATGCCCAGCAATGCCGGGCGGCGAGGGGTGAAATGAAGGCTCTCCATGCCGTCCATCACATAAAATCCTTTATCCGTGCTGACGGTCAACTGCTCTTGCGCATACTGCCAAGAGTAGTCGGTGGAAAGTTCCAGCATTCCGGTCACCTCCCGATGCTCCAAAACAAGCAAGAGGGTTTGTCCTCCTTCCCGGCTTCTTGTCACCTCAACCGACTTCACCTTTGCCTCCCCAAAAAGGAAAGTCACATAGTCGAGCGGATGGATAAACAAGTCGAGCAGGGCCTCGCCTTCGGGATACAGCCCCGTCAGATAGCGATAATGGTAATGGTGCTTGCCCTCTTTCCGCAACCGCTTTTGCAAGATTTGGGTAGCCGGGGCAAAGCGTCTCTGCATCCCTACCACGATATGGCCGGAGCCGTAGAGCCTGACGGTATCTATCAACGCGCCCAGTTCGGCACTGTCCCTGCATGGGGGCTTCTCGATGAACAGGGACTTTCCGGCCTTGATGACTTCGCCCGCAATGCGGAAATGGGCATGGGGATGCGTTGCTACAAATACCCCGGAGACAGCCTCATCGGTCAGAATCTCTTGCAAGGAGGTCGTGCCCCTAATGCCTTGGTACTTCTGCGGTATCAATGCAGCCTTTCTCTCGGATGCGCAACAGATATACTTCAAGGGCAACTGAAGATATTGCACGACCGGCAGCAGGTTGCCCGTGCAGTGGTTTCCCATGCCAACCAACGCATATTGGTGCCCGTAAACCTGCTCCAAGGCACGCATACTGCGCATACGCTTGTATCTGCTGATGATGTTGTCCAAATGTGCCATATTTCCTTTTTGGGTTTATGTCGTAATCGTTTTGAAGTATTTTCTATACGTGGTGCGCCTGTTGCCTGTCCATTGGTACTTCCCGTAGAACAGTTCTATCACCCGCTTGGGAAGTATTCTCTCCAACCCTCGCAGGAGGATGATGTCGTATTTACGGTGATAGTTGATCCAACACCGGTTGCACTCCTTGGAATACCGGCATTGGATTTTGGCAGTCCGGCGCGAATTGAAGATTTCATCGAGCGTGTTTTCGTGTATGTTTCCCAACACCACATCCAAATTCTGGCACAGCGGCACGTCGCCGTTGGAGTGGATCACCAGCTCACTGAAGATGCTGTGACAGCGGAGCCGCAGCCTGTTGTTTTTCCATTCGTCATACAGAGCCACGAAATCGTAGTTCTCGTCCGTTTGGTGTATGGATGCCGGTATTCGGCTGATGAAGTCTGCATCGTCGGCTTCCATCAGCCCCTTTGTCGTATCGAAGAAAGACATCGTGCTGTAAATGCCTATGCGCACATCGATGCCATGCTTTTGGGCTACTCCAATGACATGGCTCATGTCCTCGAATGTGTTCCATGGGGAGAGGCAGAACATCAGAGATATCGGCACCATGCCCTTGCATGCCTCCACCACTTCCACCACTTTTTCATACCCGTCCCGCCCCCGCATATACCGATAGGTCTCCCTGTTGCCGTCGAGCGAAATGTACAGATGCTTGGGACGATGGTCTTTCACGGCTGCAATCACCTTTTTGGAGGCAAGGCAGTTGGACAGCAGGGTGTAGTTGGGATGATGCACATCAAACCATCCCAATATCTTGTCAGCCTCGGGATGCAGGATAAACTCTCCTCCCTCCAGCCCCACCACTGTGCGTTTGGTCACGCATTTGCTGTCCATGATCTTGATGATATCGTCCAGACTCAGATATTCTATGGGCTTCTTCCAAATGGAGCAATGCTTGCAACGGGATTGGCAGCCGGTAGTGGAATAAATCATCAAAGACGTAAGCTCCTTGTGCTGTTTGCGCACCACGTTGTTTACAAATGCCACCCCATTGTGGATGTAGTCATAAATACTGTACATTGTTTCTTTATTCGGTTCTGTCTCTTTATGATAAAGAGCAGATACCGGCGGAAAGACTGCACGCGATGTATGACTTTTTCCTAAACTTCCCGTCCCCGACCTACCAAGTGAGCCTTAACCCGAACGGCACCGTAAACGTAAACGGATGCTCGGTGCGGTAGGTTTCAAGGTCGCTGCCATTGTTGAAGTAGTAGAACATGTTGGGCTCCAGATACAGACTGAACGGCTTGAAGAGACGATACTGCACACCTACTCCCAAGTTCACTGACCACTGGTTGCGGGGATGGATGTCCCTCTGCAACGTATAGGAAGAATCCGGCGTGACGATGTATTTCTTCTTAAAAGAACTATGCACCGGCAACTCAAAGGTCACACCACCCGTCGCATAGGCATTGAAACGCCCCTTGCCCCAGATGCGATAGGTCAGCCGCAACGGAATACCGATATAACTTATCTTCTGTGTCTTCTTGAGTGTCGCCCCGTTAAATTCACTCGTAAAGTCAGACTTCAGCCCGGTGTAGTTCAGTCCGGTGCCGAATATCCAATGTGGACTCAGCTGCTTATTGAGCGAAAAACCGAAGGCGACGGGCCGGTGATGGTGTGCTTTCTCACCCAAAACATGGTCGTCACTTTGGAAGTTTTTCTCCGCTATCAATTTCAAGTTGGCTCTCTCGGCAGAATCCATCAGTGCACTGTTCCGTTGCAGATAGTCCATATAGTCGTTCCAAGTGTACAACTTGGCCGCTGCACCGCCGTTGGCATAGTCCGTCACTGTGAGATAATTGAGAGTCGACAGTCCACTGCCCGTCGCTGCATTGGAAGAATGGCCAAGACTGAAAGTCCACGGATATTTCTGCTTCCGCTTGGTTATAATTTGCTCATTCGACGCTATTAACTTGCCGGACGGGATTGTCGGCAAACGGAACAGAGAGTCTCCCACACCGACATTTGCCATCCAATGTCTTTGCAGAGAGTCGATTCCGGGGGACATTGAACTCCGGGGGACGGTGCTATCCGCCCAGTCCACCCCTTCGGTAGCAGCGTTGTCCTCCCCGGTTCTTCCCCAACCCCCACTGTTTCTGTTGTGTATGACCGGCCTGCCAGCATGTTCCACATCGTGAGCCCGACTCCCCGCACCATCATCCTTCATCACTCCACCCTCTTTCTTGGGCGAATCGACCTTCATCTGTTGGTTTTCTGAAATCTTTTCCGTCCCGTGCCTTGTTATCAAATAGAGGTACACAGGTATGAACACCGGCAACAGGAGCCACAGCCAATAGTCGGTCAACATCGTCCGCAACAGTTTCTTGGCCCTTGACAACTGCGAGGAGGAACTGTGGGGTGCTATGCCAAGCAGTTCGCCTATCTCCTTATGGGACAGCCCGTCCAGCACAGCCAGCTTGAACACCTCGCGATGTCCGTTAGGCAGAGACTCTATCGCATCCAGCAAAGTCGCCAGATCCATACTCCCATTTGTGCCATGACTCTCATCCGGAAGGGCATCAGCATTGACCAATGGCAGAAGATTCTCCCTGCCCTCGGCACGTTGAAGATACTTCAGACACAGGTTTCTCACAATCGTGATCATCCAGCCTTCCAACTTGGCCTCATCTTTCAGGGTGCTGATAGAGGAAAAAATGATGATAAAGGCATCATGAAGAATGTCTTCCACAACGCTTTCGTCTTTTACATAGTATCGGCATATCCCCAGCAACTTGCGGGAATATGCCGCATATAGTTCTCCCAGAGCCCGTCTGTCTCCCTGCTTACATGCGTCTATCCGTATCATATAGTTTCCGACAAGAGGATACCTCCCCCTTTTTATATAAAGGAGTCGGCTATCCCCAAAAGACTGCACGCAAGTCCGGATTTTTTCTAACTTATTTTGCTTTAACATGTCATGGCCCGCCAAACCCGCCTTGGAAGCGTGTCAAGTGGTTGCATCAAAATATGCACAAAGGTACGAATATAATGACAAACAACCTATCACCCACTGAAAGATTTCCTCTTTCCACACCCCAATCACGGCTGAATCACGGCTGAGCGGGCCCATACGACTTTTCACTTCCTGTTCCAATAAACGACATAACGGCAATGTTGGGCATCATAGAACGGGCATACTTCCACCCCGGCAGGCGTGACAAAATGCAGCGGACCAACGGCTTTCAGGTCTTTGAGGCCACTGATGGAGGCCTGTCCGGAAAGTCCGGAAGGCACACGGAAGTCGAACGTGTAGTAGTCGTTGTATTTCGTGGGGTCGCTGAAAGGATGTTCCACTTCCTGCAACCGACCGGCCAACACGACCGGGCCATAGAGCAATGCCATGCGATCGGGATTGTCAGCCGTGGCCTCTTCGCGGAGTGACAGACCATAGTCCACTACCACCACGTCGCCCGGTTGCCAGCGTCGGCTGACGGACAATCCAGCCTTACGCCCATTGACAAGTACCCGCACCGATGTAGCCCAAACAGGTTTGCGCAGATGGAGCGTGAAGGTGCGGGGCCGACCTTCCACACGGTAGGTCACCCGCCCGGAGGCAGGGAAGTCTGTTTGCTGCACGATGCGCGTACCGTCCCATCTGAGCACCGACGGTATGAACTGATTGACATACAGATTGTTGCCGCTGTGGGCATAGACAAACGAGGCATACCCCACATGGCTCTCGAAGCCGCTGCCCACACAACACCAGTAGCTGCTGTCTCGCGTGGAATAGAGCCTGTAGGCCCCTGTCATGAGCGGAGTGAAATAGCACACCATCGAAGAGGCCGGGTCCTGCTGTCCGAGGATGTGGTTGAAGAGCGCACGCTCGCAATAGGCCGTCACGCGTTCGCGCTTTGTGGCATCGGCGGCATTCCACTCATACACGTGGCGAGCCAGTTTGAGCAGATTGAAAGTACAGCAGTTCTCCCCATCGTAGCCCGAGAGATGGTGGCTCTGGGTGGCGGGATCGAACAGATGCTCCCTGTCGGACACTTCACCCGTGACGAAAGCGTGCTTACGGGTGAGCGTATTGAAAAGCAGTTCGGCTGCCCGCCGGCTGTCAACATCGCCCGTGAGCTCGTAGTTGCGGGCTTCGCCAAGCAATTTGGGAATAAAAGTGTTGGCATGACCGGTGCCCAAATCGTCGCGGCCGGCCTTGAGCGGTTCCACCTTGTCATTGTGATAGAAGAAGCGTGCCACGCGGAGATGGCGTTCCTCACGGGTGATGGCATAAAGGCTGTACATGGCTTCGTTGAATCCGCCAAACTCGTTGCTTATCATCCTGCGGCGGGTGGTCTCGTCGAGCGGTAGCAGTTTGGCTGCCGCCCAGTCTCCCATGCGCCGTGCCACGGCCAGTGCCGTGTCGTTGGCACAAAGGTCATACTGGTCGAGGAGCCCCCTGAGTATTTTGTGGAGGGTGTACCAAGGGGCCCAAACGCTCTTGCCGGCGATGTTGCGGTCGATGAGGCCCTCGCCGAAGGCGCTCAGATAGCCCTGCCGGCCGTAAGTCCGCTGCACTTCGGCCAAGCCGGCCACCAGACTGTCGGCCTTGGCCTTGACGGCAGCCGAGCCTGTCTGGGCATAGAGCACAGCAAGTGCCGAGAGCAGATGACCGGTGATGTGGCCGCGCAGGTCGCAATCGAGCGACTCCCAACCGCCGAGCTTCTTCACTGTCATGTAGCCGCCCTCACGACCGGCAAAGACTCCGGCCGAGGTGCGGAAGCTATGCAACAACCGGTCGGTGGGGATAGACATCATCCACGTCGAGTCGCGTTGCATGTTCTCCCTAAACCGGGAAGGCAGCAAGCTGACCTCCGAATGGCCGAAAAACCGACATTGCGACCGCACGGGCAACACCACGAAAACAATGCCCGTCAACAAGGGTAAAAGAAGGTTTCTTATCTTCATATTCTATTGTTTTTTTATCGGCAAGGGCGGGCCGGCAATCCGGCACATCCTTGTCACTACGCCTGAAAGGCCGTTTTGACATGTAAATCTTTTTCCCATCGCATTTGCTTTGAGCCGATTTATTTTGTATCTTTGCATCAGCAAGGGAAGCGCACGAGCGTTTCCCTTTTTTAGGACCCTATTTCCCAAAAAGACTCTCCAACCTCCTGAAAGGGGTCTTTCCCCCTGCCCAAAGAGGCAATTCGGGCCAAATGGGCCGATGAAACGGCCTTTTTTGGTTTGTCATTCGGGCCGAATGAGCTTTCAAGTGTGGCCGTTTTGCAATGTCGTTTGGGCTTGGTGGGGAAATTGGCGGGCCGAATGGAGCCGACAAGACGGATGGAGTGAGCCGACTTTACGGATGCGGGAAAATGCCGAGTAAGCTTTTTTCGAAAGTTTTAATACTTCGTGCTATATACCGCTTCCCTTGTTCAGTCGCCCAATCCCAAATGGCTTTGAACACTCCATCAACACCTAACACCTATCACCTTATTCCTGTTCAGCCCCCCGCTCCCCAAGCTTAGGGGGCTTAGGAACTATCTGTAGAGCATCAAGGTGCCCCAACCCAGTTGGTCGAAGGCCCCCGAGTTGCCTCCGTAACGGGCATCTCCGGCTCCCGTCTCGGGACGCATTTTGTCGGCAAACTGTTTCACATAAGTATAACCGGAGCCGAGGCCCTTCACCCGGGCATAATGGTTGTAGTAGATTTCCCAGCCCGGCCGCACGGCACCGCGACCGCTGTCATCGGCCATCTGTCGGTGTGTGGCACCGTGGTTCTTGTCCCTGCAAGTGCAGCCGATGCAATAAAGATAGGTGTTGAAGGGCATGTCGGAAGCTGCTATGAGCCATGAACCTCCGGCATTTTTATGGTCGGAACCGTTGCGCAGATTGCCCAAAGCCACATATTCGCCCAACTTCAAGAGCGCGTTGTCATCGGCAGCAAAGAAGTCGAGCCGCTCCACGGCGACATTCTTGGTGTAGAGCGTGTAGGCCATCTGCCCCAGATTGGCCGCCACCATGGCCGACATCAGGGCGTGCCCCTGGTCGCGGCCGCTCTCCTGCCCTTGCGCTATCTGCTCTCCGCTGCCCAACGGGTCGAGGAAAGTGCCTTGAATCAGCCTCTTGATGCAGCCGTTACCCGCACCTGTATAGAAGTAGTTGACCATATAGTTCACCATTTCGCTGTTCTCCGTCAGAATGCCGATGGCGAGGTAGGAGCACATGTTGACCAAATCCCAGTTCGACCAATAGTGCAGCGGACACACGTTAGATCCCGTGTGGGTATCGAGAAAATTGCGATTCACCTTGGCAAACACATTGACCATCCACTGCTTGAAGGCCGCCACCGAGGCAGCATCCCATCCCGGATAGGTCTGCATGATTTCACCGGCATTGGCAAAGGTGTAGCCCTGCGCGCCGGCTGCGAGCACTTGGTTGGCATCGTTGGAGATGATACGGGTGCAGGTGCGGGCCCAGCCGTCGAGTATCCGGACAGAGGCCTTGGCATAGGCTTCATTACCCGACAGTTTCCAGAGCAGCGCCATTTGGTAGGCAGCAGCAGCATCGCGCATGGCATAGGCGTAGTTTTCCCGACCGGTGATGGTTCCGGTGGCGTCGCCACGGACTATCTCCACCTGCGGGTTGGCCTGATAGTCGAGCCGGGTGTAGGGGCTGTTTTTCAGGGCCTGATAGGCTGCCTGCACCTCGGCAGGAGCCGTCCCCCCATCAAGTGAACTCTTCACTCGTTCGAAGTCGTCGCCACTGTACATGGCACAGGGGTGGACAAAAGTGTAGGTAGCCTCAACGGGCACGTAGACACTGTCGGGCATTGTAAGGTTCACCACTCCGTATTCGTTTTCCCGGCAAGAGGCCAAAGTCCCCAGAAAGAGGGTCAGGCCGGTTGCCAATAATAGATGTTGTAGTCTCATTGTAATTGTCGGTTAAGCGTTATTCGTATGTAAGTCCTTCACTCGTGATATAATTCTGCACGTCAGCCAGACTCTTGAAAGTCTGCACCCAATAGAGGTTGTAGCTTATCGGTGAGCTGAGTCCCTTCATGTCGGCATACTTGATTTGGAAAATGGTGAAGCCGGCCCCCTCGTTGGCGGGCAGCAGACCGCCCGTGCCGAAAGCCACCTTTGTGAGGTCGTAGATGAAGACGCGGCTACCATCTGAGCACTTGTAGCTATACGTGTATTTGTTGTTGCCTCCGCCGAGTGCGCTGTAACTTGTCCCGCTCTCGGTGGTGCCCACTGCATCGACATTGATGTTACGCGAACCGGCTCCCTTGTCTTTCACATCGTCCACCTTGATGGCGAAGAACGGATAGTTGCCCGCGTGGAGCCAAAGTGGCAGGTCATAGCACTTGATGTCGGCCCGCTGCGTGGTGGCATTCACGGTATAGGTGTTGATGGTGACATATCCATCATGCCACGTGTGCGAAGTGGAAGTGCCGTTGCCGCTTTGTGAGGCATTGTAAAAGCTGTAGTGGTCTTTATTGTGGTAGGTTTCACGCACGAGGCCTTTCGGGATACTGAGTTTCACGGTGCTGCTCTTGCCCGTTGTGGGACATGTGGCGGTGATGGTCGCCTCGCCGAAGCCCTTGAAAGTCACCTCACCATTGTCCACCGTGGCCACAGTCTCGTCGGAGGAGGTCCATCGCAGGAGCGAGACGGTGCTCTCCGAAGGCGTTGTGGTGTAGGTCAGTGTGAGTCCCCGCTCGTTGAGGGCGCACCGATAGCCGTTGTCGGCCGAATAGTTTTGTGCGATGGACACGTCTTGCGGCTGAACGATCCGGCGCACCAGCAACTGTTTGCTACCCGCGACACCTGAGCCGTCAAGGGCTGTCGCCGTGACGGTTACAGAGGCGGAAAGGCTCGAAATCTCCTTGGCCGTAAGCACACCGGCAGCATCTACCGTGGCCACCTGCTCGTTAGAGCTCGACCACATCACGGTCTTGTAGGTGGAAGTGGCGGGGAGAATGGCAGCACTCAGATGGAGCGTATCTCCACCATAAAGTTCTTTTGCCGAGGAAGAAACGGTGATCGACTGCGCCCGAACCAGCTCATCGGACACCACTACCTTTAACGTGGCGTTGATGCCACTGCCCGGATACATGCCCCGTGGAGCCACTTCCACGAGCGAATAGCCCGTGCCGGCACCACTGATGGCCTGTAGATAGCCTGTCTCATCGACAGAAGCCACTGCCGGACTGGACGAAGACCACACCACATCTTTATAAGTGACCGAGTCGGGCGCGAGCGTATAAGACAGCTTGAGCGTCTCGCCTTTGATCATGGGCAGGCATTCGGCACCCGTGGCATCGGTGTAGAGAAGTTGACGAGTGGCTTCTGGCAAGTTGAAGACGATGGACGAGGGGGTGATGGCGGGAGTGAGCACCGACGATACATTGTCGTCGCTACAAGAGGCTGAAGACAGGGCCAGCAAGGCCACAAGAGCTCCCCATCCGTGTTTGAATATTTTGGTTGTCATGTTAATGGCGTTTATAATTGGCATTTTTGAGATTCTTTATCTACTGGAGAGGGCTGCATCATCAATTTGTCCAACCCGGATTTTGACCAAGGTGTGGATTGAGCTGCAACTGGTCGGAGGGCAAAGGATAGAGATAGAGCTTGTCGTTCCACACACGATGGGTGTAGAGCACAATGCAACCTTCGCTGTTGAGGGGCCGGCTCTGCTTGGTCCAGTGGCTTTCAAACCAGGTGCCTTTGTAGAGCACTCCAAGCTGGTCTTGCGGCATTTCAACGGGAGCGGTGGCCCAACGCTTGAGATCGTCGATGCGGAAACCTTCGAAGATGAGCTCCACAGTGCGTTCACGGCGAATCTCCTCGCGCATGGAGAGTCCGTTACCACTTACAAGCGAGTTGCTCAACTTGACCATTTCCGGATTCACACGGGCCCTGACAAGATTCAGGCTTTTGTCCAAATCATCGTCGGAAATGCTGCCCCGGAGCTCGTAGGTGGCCTCAGCATAGTTGAGAAGCACCTCTGCATAGCGTATCACCGGATAGTCCATGCTCTCATATCGGTCAGCCACCTGCCGCTCCACGGCCCACTTGTGGGTCTGATAGCCACTGTTGGCAGTCACACTGACAGTGAGTGCACGTTTCCTGTCGTCGTCACTCCAAGAGGCACGGCTGTTGTTGGCGGTGTTGTTCCACACCATCGCACCGTTCGGGGCCAAGGTGGTGAGCATACGATTGTCACGGTTCTCAAACTCGGTGGCAGCCCCTTGGTAGCCTTTGAACAGCGGACTCTTAGCCACAGGCAGCCCGTCACGGCACAGATAGAGGTTGGCCAGCTTGCGGGTGGGGTACACGGCATTGGCAAGATAGGCCTTGGTGATATTCAGTCCTATCCCATCGGCAAGACGATGACGGCGCGCCAAAACATACTCGGCATTGGCTGCGGTGGTCAATCCGGCCGGATTGCACTGCGCATCTTCAAGAATGAACATGTAGCGGTAGCTTTCAGTGCCGAGCCGCCCGTCGTAGAAGAGTTTGTAGCGGCCGCCCTCCATCACTTTTGCCGCGGCCTCTCGGGCTATGGTGAGCAAGGCTGTGGAACGGTCGGTATTGGCCGACGCTTCGGCTCCATTGGCGTGGAACTTCTGCCAAGTGCCTTCGTAAAGGGCCACGCGGGAAAGAAATGCATAGGCGGCATCCTTGCCCAACCGACCGGCTTCAGCCGGAGTTTCGGGCAAGCCTTCGGCGGCTAGCTGCAAGTCTTCGACACACCGATCAATCACTTCGCCTCTATCGTTGCGGGCAACTTGCATCTCGGGGGAATTCATGTCAACAGGCGTGGTGACCAGAATGGCATTGCCATAGAGTTGCACGAGTTCGAAATAACAGTAGGCACGGAAAAACCGGGACTCGGCCACGGGCACCCTGATATCGGCAGGCGAGCTGAAGGTCTCGGCTTTCTTCAGCAAAAGATTGGTGTAGTATATCTGTTTGTAGAGTTGTTTGTAGTTTCCATCGCTCGCCGGAATGGAATTAGTGCCGGCACTGTAAGGGTTGAGATTGGCCCCGGCGATGAGGTCGGAGCGCATGTCACTGTGCGGACCGTCGGACACACCGTACTGATAGGTGCTGCCACTTTGGAAGTCCCGGGTCCAACTATAGAACTGGTTGGCAAACAATTTGAAGTTGGCGGCAGACTTCCACACGGTGGCATCGTTCATCTGCGCTTTGGGCTCAAAGTTCATACAGCCTGTGGCCACAAGTCCCAACAGTCCCACACAGAGGGTTTTGAAGGTATGATATATCGTTTTCATGACAGTTTTTATTTATTAGAATGACAGATTGAGACCGAACGTGAAGTTGCGTGTGAAAGGATAACGCTGCACCCCGGCAGCATTGCGCTTGGCTTCCGGATCCCACCCGTCACTGATTTTAGTGCTCTCCCAAAGGTCTTCACCGGTGAAATAGAGGCGCGCCGCTGTAATAAGCCCAATCTTCCGAAGCAGACTTCCGGGCAGATTGTAACCCACGGTGAGCGTCTTCAAGCGAATGTAGCGGGCGTCTTGGGCCGTGAGCGAACTGGCCTGATAGTTGTATTTCACGATGTTGTCATCGCTGGTGTAGGGCGCATAGTAAGCATCAGGATTGTCCTGACTCCACACCCGGCCTATGCTTGAAGCAGTGGTGTTGGTGTAGAGCGAGCGGAAAGGCACCGTCCAACTGTCCATTCCACGATAGACGAAACGATTGCCCGCCCCCTGAAAGACGACATCCACATCGAAACCTTTCCATTCGATACCGAAGTTGAACGAGTAGGATATTTCGGGCGAGTCGCTCCCGAGATAGACATAGTCGCGGTAGTCGAGCACACCGTCGCCGTTCTCGTCGCAGAACATGTTGTCGCCCACTCTCAAATTGCTCGGCATGCCGATGCCGTTGTTGGGATAATACTTGGCCAAGTAGGCCTTGAGCATAGCCTCATTCTGTATTTTTCCGCCGTAGCGCATACCGAAGATGGAGTTGAGCGGATACCCCTGTTGGGTAGTGGTATATCCCGACTTGATGACATTGGTGCCGCCATAGTCCACGAGTTCGTTGCGGGCAAAGGTGACATTACCGCCCACATGATAGTTGACGAGCCCTATACGACCATTGTAATTGACACTTCCCTCAAAGCCCCAATCCTTGAATCGGCCCGTGTTGGCTGTTGGTGCATCGTCACCGAGCACGGCAGGATAGGTCATGGCAACAAGCATGTTGTCATTTCTCTTCATGAAAGTCTCCACCGTTCCGGTAAGCGCATTGCCCAAGAAGCCGAAGTCGAGGGCCAGATTGTAGTTTTTGATGCGTTCCCACTGTCGGGTAAGCGAAGCAAACTTGCCGTTGGTGGCGATGTAGGTGAGGCGGTCGCTCCCCACATAAGCACCACCAAGCGTGTGGAGATTGTAGAACTGATAGCCATCGTAATTGTCGATACCGCTCTGCGATCCCATTTCGGCATAGGAGGCACGGAGCTTCAAATTGCTCAGCCATTTAGCCCCTTGGAGAAACTTTTCCTGATTGATGCGCCAGCCGGCAGACACTCCCCAAAACAAATCCCAGCGGTTGGCAGCCTGAAATTTGGACGAACCGTCATAGCGGGCATTGAACTCAAGGAGGTAACGGCTGCCATAGTCGTAGTTGAAACGGCCGAAGTAAGACATATTGGCATTGCGGTAGTTATAGTTACCGTCAGAGTTGGCGAGCTTCAACGTGCCGTTGCCATTGATAACCCCAAGCCCTTGGAGTATGTCGCTGTATTCGGCCCCGAAGCCCTCCATGTCTTTCAGTTCATACTGCGCACCGAGTGTGAGACTCAGGTTGTGGAGCCCGGCAAAGGTCTTGTGTCCGTTGAGATAACCCGAAATCGAATAGAAGTCGATGCGCGAACTGGTCTGACGGAAGTAAGACTTGGCCTGCGTAGGGTCTTCATACGTCTGCGTATTGCCCACATAGTTATAATAGGTGATGGGATTGCTCACCGTCTTGCGGTGCGCATCGCTGGTGTTGTAGCCCACATTGACATTGGCTTCGAGCCAATCGGTGATGCGGGCCTTCAGTGTCTCACTGATACTGATGGCCGAAACGCTCAGTTTGTTGTCGCCTCCCAAACTGAGTTTGGCCACAGGCGAACCCCATGTGCCCCAAGCGTAGGGTCTGCCGTCGATGGTCGTGAGCGGCAATCCGGGCATGGGCATGCTGGTGGTGAGAGCCGCCCCCACAAGCGTCGGGGCCACCTGCTCCTGCCGACTGTAGGCAATGCTGCTCTCGAGCGAGAATATCTTGTTGAATTTGTAGGTGTCATTGAAGCGCAGGTTGTACCGGCGGTTATTGTTGTGGCCATATTGCAGCGTGCTGCCATCATAGAGGAAATTGCCCGACAGGCGATAGGCCGACTTGTCGGTGCCTCCCGAGAGCGAGAGGCTGTGGTTGGTGCTCCATGCGTCTCCAAAGAGTGTGCCGAGCCAGTCTACATCGTCGGCGAAAACAAAGTCTTTCACATCGGTGAAGGCTGCACCACCGAAAGGGTTGGTAGTGGTGAGCAGGTCTATGTATGATCCTTTGTATTGTTTGGCCAGTGCGGCGTAGGTCATCCACACGTTGGCCGTGTTGCCATCGTTGGTGAGCGCCTGCTGCACACCGTCGGCCCACTGGTCGATGTTCATCAACGACGGCATGAGTCCCACCGTGCGCAGCGTGGCTGAGCCGCTATAGTCTATCTTCAACTTGCCGGCCTTGCCTTTCTTGGTAGTAATGAGCACCACGCCGCCGGCTGCACGGCTACCATAGATGGCCGCCGAACCGTCTTTGAGGAAGTTGATGCTCTCGATGTCGTTGGGATTGAGCAGCCGCAACTCGTTCACACTGTTGGCCGCCACGCCATCGATCACCACCAAAGGTTCCGTGGCGTTCATTGACGATGCGCCGCGAAGGTTCATTGACCAGCTTTCATCGCCCGGAGCGGAAGACGAGCGGGTGATCATCACCCCCGGCACCTGCCCCTGCAGGGCCTGCAACGGACTCGACAACCCTCCTTTCTGCTCGAAAGCTTTTCCGTTGATAGCTGTCACGGCACCGGTGAGCGACTCCTTCTTCTGCACACCATAACCCACCACAACCACTTCCTGAAGCATCTCGTTGCCCTCCTTCAAGGTCACATTGAGTTGCGGGCCGGTCACGACGGCCGTCTGTTCGGCATAGCCCACGTAGGAGAATCTTAACCGCATCCCTTGCGGGGCATTGATGGTGTAGCGACCATCGAGGTCGGTCACTGTGCCTCCGCTCCGTCCCACCGGCTGCACCGTCACGCCAACGAGGGGTTCGCCGCCTTTGTCGGTCACAATTCCGCTCACGGCCTGCTGCCTCGCCGCAACAGGATTCTGTCCCCAAGCCTCCACAAGCGACTGCCGGGGAAGCAAGAGTGCTGCAAGTAAACAAATTTTAATCAGATTACATTTCATAGGTTTTGGTATTAAAACTGTAAAGATTGATTTCTTCCAAAAGATGAACAAACGAGTGGATGAACAGGGCACTTCACGCCCGGCAAATCCACACAGCCTATATGATTTTCCGAAGACGGTTTTTCATCTCCTTGGTGGAGAGATAGATGTGGGCCTCCACGGTGCGCCGGCTCAACTTGAGTTTGTCGGCTATCTCGCCGGTCGAGAGCTCTTCGTGGCGATACATTTCATACACCTGCGCCCGCTTAGGAGCCATGTGTCTGAGTATGCGACGCTCAAAAGCTTGCAGTTCGTCAGCCTCCACCCGCTCTGCCACGGAACATGTGTCAAACTGCGACACGCTGTGACAAAGCTGCCGTTCGGCCCAACGCACGTAAGCCTTGTGACGGGCATCGTCGATAATCATGCGTTTGGCCATCACGAAGACAAGTCGCCCGACCGTCTCGCCGGCTATCACGTCGAGGTTCATCAACTTCACAAACAGGTCTTGCAACATGTCTTCGGCCGCCATCACATCATGCGTATAGCTCATGAAATAGTGCTTCAGCTCCCCATAACACCTTATATAAATAGAGGCTATGAGTTCATTGTTGCGTACTTTGTCATCATTTTCCATGTTCGGTTAGTTCTTTAGGTTTCCGATGGTTTAAGTTCTATTGTCTTTTGCAAAGATAGTGCAAGTGAGCGCCATGAGAGCTTGCTCTCAAATGGTCGAGCGCAGTCTATCTTATGCAAAGATAGTGCAAGTGATGACACCAAGCAAAGAAAAACACTCCAAGTCCCGCCAAATGGTTTAGCAGTAAGTACACATCGTTTAAGACATTGATAATCACAATATTACAAACAATCCATCTAAATTAGGCGAACTGCCAAATGCTGTCTTTTCCGCCTGCTGTCCGGCCTGTCCGCCCCATCCGGCTGCCAAACACAGTCATAAGCGATGGCTTCGAACGTATCGCAGAAAGACCTACAAGATCCAACAGCCTCCTATTCGGCATGTACGACATTTTTACTTCGCATTTGCATTCCGCTCTTTTTATTTGTATATTTGCACCAGCAAGGGAAGCGCGTCGGCACTTCCCTTTTTTTAGTTTTCCACCCCCTAATAGCCCTCCAATCTCCTGAAGGGGGCTTTTCCACCCTGTCAAAAGGGTGTCATTCGGCCCAAATGAACCGATGAAACGGCCTCTTCTGGTTTGTCATTCAGCCCGAATGAGCTTCTAAGTGTGGCTCTTTTGCAAATTCGTTCGGCCTCAACGAGAAAATTCATAGACCGGATGGGGAAAACAAAGTGGATGGAAGGGGCCGGACTGACGGGCACGGGGAAATCACGTGTAAGGCTTTTTCAAAATCTTGCTATACACAGCACAAAATGGCAACTTTACAAGATGGAAAAACGGAAAAGCCTTTAGACAAAGCGACTCCGGCAGGCGGGGCATCGCCCGAACCGACTTTCCATGTGCCAAAATGCACCATGCTGTTACCTCACTGCCAATACAGGCAACTGGCTCAAGCCATGCGGGACATCACAGCTTCACATTGATCGTCTTCAGATATTCTGTCGGTGTCATTCCCTCTACCTTGCGGAAGGTGCTGAAAAAGCTCGACTTTCTGAAACCACACCTCTCGCTCAGAGCCGTGAGCGTGTAGCGGCGGTATTCGCCCGCGGCAATCAGACGCTTGAACTCTTCGAGCCGGTAGCGGTTGATGAAATCATAGTAGTTTTCCTTGAGGTAGAGATTGAACACCTGAGAGAGCCTGCTGGGAGAGAGATGCAGATAGTCGGCCACGTCACTCATCTTCAGGTTGGGATCGGTATAAACTTTTGAAGTCTCCACGTAGGCCCTCATGCGCTCCACAATGTCGGCGCACTCGGCTTCATTGAGCTTCACACGCTCATATTTGGAAGACTCGGCAGACAGGACGCCCCATTCCCTTTTCCGTTCCAACAATTCCTGCTGCTCGGTTTCGAGCAGTGCCTGCTGCTGTCTCTGTTCCACCTCCACGAGGGCATCTTCTATCTCGTTACGCTCGGCCAACAGCCTGTTCGTGGCTTTGTGATAAGCCCGCCACCACACGAACAGCCCTATGGCCGCCAGTAATAGCAACAGTTCAAACAATGCCGCCCACGAAGGCATCACCATGATGTCATACACCTTGGCAGTGCCGGGCGCACCTGTGAGCCTCACTTCGAACCGATGGGAGCCAAGCGACAGACCGCCCAAGCGGATTTCCTCACCGTCGCGAGCCACCCTCCATGCACGTTCGCCATCGACCCTATACTGATAGAGACGGCCGTAAGGACGGGCAAAGTCTTCCAACACGGGCTTCACGCTCAGACTGCCCGACGTGATGTTCCATGCAAGCCCCATACGGCGGTGCTCGTTGATGTCGTCTTCGTCTACGATGGACACCTGCTCGCCGTCTTTCCGGATATCATAGAGCAGCACCTTATACCGTGCATTGCGCTGCCAATGTTCCAAAGCGTGCGAGTCGACACTCAACAGGCCGTTGGCCGTGCCAAACCACACCCGTCCATCGGCTTCCACCCTGAGACTCCCGTTACTGACAATGCGACTTCTCAGCCCTTCTCCGAATCCGAAATGCTGAAGGTTTTTCATGTCATAATCCATGCGGAAAAGCCCGTTTTCCGTGGCCAGCCAATAGTGTCCCTGCAAGTCGTCGAGGAAGCTGTAGCAAGTTTCGTCGAGCAGTCCTGCAGGAAGCCGGAGACTGCCGAAGCGCTTCATTTGCAGGTCGGTGAAATAGACTGAGGTGGGAGTATAAAAGAAAATCAACCCTGCATGGCCTGCCACTCCGGTCAGCTTTTCCTCCTTATTGAAAAAGCCTGCGGGAAAATGGGAACTCTCAAACTGCCGGTTGAATGCCGAATAGAACGTAAGTCCCTGCGCCCCTCCTATCCAAGCATTTCCCCGGCTGTCGAAAAACAAACTGCCCACCACGCCACCGGGAATCTGGGTGTTATTTTCTGTGTAACGGTCAAGGTGTCCGTTGCAGTCAAGAATAAAAAGTCCTTCACCCGTGCCTATCCACAGCCGGTTATCGGGCGACACCACCAAAGAAGTGACCGTGGTGTTGCCCAGCAACCGGTTTTGTGCAAGCCGCCTCACAGCCATTGTCTCCGGATCCACACTGCGCAGCCCGCCATCGTAGGAGGCCACATAGTAGAGCCCGTTGAAGAAAGCGATGTTGGTGATGATGTGCAGTCCGCCCAACTGGTCGGTTGACAGGCTGCGCACCCTGCCTCCGGTCTCATCCACGTGGTAGAGGCCCTGTCCGGTACCTATCATCAGCTCGCGCCCACGCCGGCAGAAGCTGCGCACATCAAGCCCCTCGGTGGAGAAGGCACCCAGACTGTAAGTGCGAAAGAGCGGACTGCTATGATAAATATAAGCCAGCCCAAAACGATGGAAGCCAAACCAGTCTACCCCATTGCTGTCGCGATGGTAACAATACACGGCATTCGTGGGCAGTCGGTAGTGGGTACCGGCCCGAGTGTCAAACCGTTTCTTGACAGTCAGATTCCTGCCATCGAGCAGGAAAGCCCCCGAACCGTCAGTGCTCACACAGACATCACCGCCGGCCGTGGCAGCAAGTCCGGTGACCACATTGCCCACTCCCCCCACAGCGGTCATTTGCCGGGTTGTGGGGTGATAGACATAGAGACCGTTGTTCTTGGTGCCGATGAAAAATCGACCACCCACAAGGAGCAACTGGCCGAAGGCGGTTCCGTCGGGCAATCCTGCCGTGAGCCTGCGACTGGACACCTTACCGGTCTGTGGATCATAGCTGTTGAGTGCATAGCGACTCAAAAACCAGATGCGCCCACCGGCTCCCCGAACAATGTCGCGTACGGAGTTTTCCAGTCCCAAGGGCGAACGTCCCACTTTCAGGGGGCCCACGACTGTCTTTCCGTCAAACACGTACAGTCCGTCACGATTGCCCATATACAGGTTGCGCCCATCGTGGAGTATGGTTTCGGCCCGTCCAACGGCGGGGGCAATGCGGCGAAGTGCCCGACTGCCGGGAGACAAGGCAAATACCCCCTCGCCCGTAGCGGCATAAATGGTGTGGTCGGAGCCTTCGCAAAGGTCGAAGGTGTAATTGTGCTTACGACCTGCACGCGGCACGGGGAAAGTCATAAGGCGCTTGCCATTGTAGCGGTTCAAGCCGTCGCTCGTGCCCACCCACACTTGTCCCGTGTGGTCGGTCATAATGCATGACACGCTCTCGCCGGCCAGTCCGTTCTCCTTGGTGATGCTGTTCATCATCTCGTTGCACATGTCACCGGCCATCACTGCCCGACAGCAGAGAAAGACAAAAAGGACAAACAGAAGGGTTCTATGGCATGGAAATCTGTTCATGATGTAAGGCTTATGTTCGCAAAGTTAAGAAAAAAAACCGATGAAGAGACTTTTCTTCATCGGTTTTTCAGACTCGCCGGGGAAATACGGATGCCCGGCAGGAGCCTTACAAGCATGCCATGCAGACAGGAAAGAGATTGGATAGAAATGGCCACGGGAGCTGCACTCTGTCTGCGACCTACTCAGCCAAAATGATATTGAGGGGCTGCACCGCTCCCTTATATGCCCCATCAGCATCGACAACAGCCACCACCCAACAGCTGAAACTACGGCGCGGATTATCCAGCCCGGCCTCATAGGGGTAGAAACAAAACGTCGTGTCATCTACCTTCCTTATCGGACCGGAAATGACTTCTATACGAGGCTCCGCCGTCCCGTGTGCCTTGGAATGCCCCACACAGGAAGGGTCTGTGTAGATGGCCTTCAAGTGCAATGTTCCCTTTTCCTTTCTCGCATCCACCTTGATTTGCATACCACCTTGTTTTCCGGCATCATAGGCTATCGGCTTCCCTTGGAACTCAAAACCCACATACTGCCGTTTCTTTCCCGTTGTCTCCCGATAACGGGCTTCGGTCAATCGGGCCATCTCCCCATCAAAATACCAGAAAGCATCGTGGGGATCGCCGGTATATGCCCCGAAAGGAGCCGGCTGATGGCGGGCGATGGTGCCTACCGATCTCCTGCCCTTGCCGTCGCCGTCGCTCTCGGGCATATCGGCCCTGAAACGTTCGGCCAACCATCCGCTCCGCGGATCCACCTTTCGCAACGTACCATTGCCCGACAACCTCCATTCCATAGACTTGCGGATGAACCGGGCCACATAATCGGCCGTGCGTTCAGAACAGTCGAAATGTCCGCGCCCCGTATCACAGAGAAAACTGATGCAACTTTCCGGATACATCATGCGAAAAGCGAGAGCCGGATTCACACGGGCTTCCCACCATTCGTATTCACCTTCAACCATAAGTCCGGGAATGCCATCGATGTTGCGGGTTCGCCCCCACTCCACATTAGCCGTACCGTAGCCGCAAAGATTGGTGCGCGGGGCATCGCCGTGGAAAGAGATGATGCAAAGCGTGCGCTGCGGATTCCAAGCTGCAAAGTTCCAAGGAAAGGTGGCTTGGGCTGAATGACCAAATGGAATGACGGGGACTTCGATGATTTCGGGGTGCCCACTCTGATAGGCAATGCCTGCCATCATCTCTTCAAAGATACTTTGGCAGCCGGTGGAAGGATCCCAATTATTGGAGAAGGCAGGGGCAACCCAAAGCAAGGCAACGCCGAGTTCTGCCATTTGTCGGCGGAAAGATGGCATCTTAAACAATGCCTCCTCTGCCATATTCTGTTGCGACACCATGACGGCTTTCACCTTCTCGCACCCTTCGGACATCCAAAGATAAGCGTTGGGGGCCTTGCCTGTTTCGGGAGAAATGTAGCCTCGCAGTTCCACCGACCACCGATACATACCGCTACTGCCCGTAGCGAGAACTTTTCCTGTCGTCAAACATGACAGTAGTAAAAGTACAAAAAAGGACTTTCTCAATACACACATACGCTGATTGGAACTTCTGCTTGGTTTCTTTTTCTTATCGCATAATCTCTCTAACGCCCGACATTCACAAAGCGCAAGGCCGCCCCACCAGATGGGAAAAGCTTGAGCGTGAGGCTTTTACCTCCCGTGACGGGAAACCGCTTCGATGCGACGTGGGTGCGAGTGGACAGGGAGAGATCGTCTTCATAGAGTTCCACCATGTATTTGTGCCCCTTAACAAGGAAACGCCCTGTATCGATGGAAAGCGTGCGGGCAGCCTTGCCGTTGAGCACTCCTGCAAACCAATCATTGCCGGAGCGACGAACCTGCACAATGTAGTCACCGGGCGAGCCGTCAAGAGCAATGCTCTCGTCCCACACAGTAGGACAATGCTTCCAGAATTCAAGCTCTTGTTCGCCCTTATAGGCATCGGGACGGTCGTACCAGAAAAGGAATTGCAACGGACTGTAATAAACTACCGCCATGGCCAGTTGGTGGGCTTTGGTTGTCTTCAGGCGATTGTTGAAATAACAGAGCGTATAGTCAGCAGGGCCGGCAAGAAATCGGGTGAAAGGCAACACGGTGTTATGCCCGGCATCAGGCATTTCTTCGTTGCCACGAACACCCTCTTGGGTGAGCAGGTTGGGATAGGTGCGGCTCCATCCTGTGGGCCGGTATTCGTCGTGAATGTCGACCATGAGCCCGTAAGTAGCACAGTTCTTTACGGCCTCGTGCAACCAAATGGTCCATTGTTGGCTGCCCACTTGCACGAAACCGAACTTGATGCCTTTCACCCCCCACTTCCGGTAGAGCGGCAGGATGCTGTCCAGCTGCGTGTAAAGAGCGCGTTGATTGACATAGAGCCAAAGCCCGACACCCTTCCCTGCTGCATAACTGCAAAGGGCGGGAATGGAGAAGTCGCGCTTGTCGTCCACCGACAGAGCCGACGAGGCCATCTGCATCTCGGGGCCATACCAGCCGGCATCGAGTTCCACGTAACTGAGTCTGAAGTCGGCAGCGAAGTCTATCGCACGGCGGATGTTCTTGTCATCAAGTTGTCCGGCACGGAAGACTTTACCCGGACGTATGAAACCGGTATCACGGATGGCACAAGGGGCATTGAGGTTAAGCACTATCTGCTTGTTGTTGATGAGGTTTACAGGGTGCTTCCCCACCATAATCACACGCCAGGGAGTGTCGTAGGGCGGAATCACATCGGCACTCCCGTACATTGACACCTGCAATTCGTTATCCCGTTTGAGTTTCAGCTTGCCTCGCACATAGTCGTGCAGACCGGCTTCGAGCAGTGCCACCTGCAAGCCGTTGGGCAGTGCCAGATAGAGCGGCCGTTCTGTTTCATCACGCCACACACCGCTTTTGCAGTCCGCCCCCTGTCCTTGGCGGTCTACCTTAGCCGTCTGCGTGAGTCCCACAAGATTGCAAGGGCCTTGCGCCCAAGCCTCGTGCCATGCCTTGGTACCGGGAACGAAGACAAAGGAAGTAAGCTCCTCCACAACGTGCATGAATAATCCGTTGGAGCCCTCGGGGAAATGATAGCGTATGGCTACCCCCTCATCGTAGGCTCTCACCACAACATCCAAAAGATAGCTTCTGCGCTTATCGTAGCCGTCGTCCATGTCGCCATTCGGCACGATAGTCGCAAAATGGAGCGTCAGTTGGCGGTAACGGTCTCTCACCTCACTGCACTCACCATACAGGGGCTTCCATTTGCTGTCAACGCTCAGCGTATCAACAGTCATGAGACGCAACTGCGATGTCCACAACCGGGCCGTATCACGGGCAACACCCATAGCCGACTCCACCAAATGATTGTCCACCAGCACCCCCAACTGGCCGTCGGTGACCACAGGTCGGCCCTGATAAGTCAGCGAATAGTGCATACTGCTACCGTGAGAGAAAAACTCAAAGGCAATATGACCATCGGGAGAAGAGAGTTTTGGGGCTGCCGAAACCACAAGAGGCAACGTCAGAAGGAGTGAGAAAAGAGTAGTCTTGATGTTCATCGTTCTTTATATTGATTGTTCTGCAATGTGAAGTGGTCACTCACCACGGCATAGCGACCTTTCACTTTCATCTTCTTATAGGTCATTTCGCAGCCTTCAGCACTGGAGAAGATGTAGTCGGTGCGTCCGTTTTTGAGCCTTACCATGATGCCGACGGCTGAAGCATCCTTACTCTTGGGAGTAAAGAACTCCACCCGTTCTATCTCTGAGGGCTCAGCATTGGATGATGGCTCGAAGACAGCCACAAAAGGATGCAACCACGCCTCACCCTGCTGGCGGGCAATGAACGTGAGTACCGGTTGGCCGAGCATGTTATACGGAGGGCTTGACATGCGCTCATATTCCCGATTCTCGGGCGAGAGTGCCCGTATGATCTTACGACTTTCGCCACCTCTCATCCATAGTGTCATGCGTATGTCGCCGTTGACGGTGAAGGCGGCTTTCACATCACCGACATAGTCGGTCTCCCACTTATCGCGAATGTAAGAGTAGGCATAGAGATGGCCTCCGGCAAAGGCGAGGTCATCGGTGGAGTGCATCTCTAATGGTTTTCCGTTTCCATCGGTGAGCATCATCTTCTGGCCCAGATTATGGTAGAAATAGTCGTGGGTCTTGTCCCCGCCCTCTACTTTACAGCTGCGGAATATATCCACGTAATAACCGCCCGTGGATGAGGTTTTCACAATGCCGTTGGTGCGCTGTTGCCGACTATGGCTTTCGGGCTCAATAAACTCCAGTTGAGTGTAAGTGACGGGATGGAATGTGCGTCCGTCGTTACTCTTTGGATAGCGGTCGAGTAGTTTGAAAGCGTGGTGGGACATCATCACGGGATAGCTTGAGATGCCGTCCACGCACACGGTGTTGTGGGCGGGAAACTGGGAATAATATTCCGCATAGTCGATGCCGCCATAGAGATTCTTCCCTATCCCTGCATCGGGCCCGAGCACATAGCCCTTGCCGTAGAGTTCCATGGAGATGCCGTTGGCGTGTTGGTGGTTGCCCAAGCTGCCATTGAGCGAAATCATCAGGTCGTGCAGCCTGTCCATGCCCGTCCGCTGCACGATCCATGACACATTAGGAGCATAGAATGAGGGACTTACATAGCGGTTGATGAGCTTGTCGGGAGCATCGGGCTGCACGGCGGCTTTCAACGAGTCGAACTGCCGACGGAGTCCATCGTCGGCATGGCGGTCGGCATAGGCAAGCACGTGGTCGATGCCTTTGCTACCCAACGGAGCGGGATGCGTATCACCGAAACCGGCAATCATCCGATTGGGGAAAAGATACTGGGGAGACATAAGCAGTGCTTTCCTGATGACGGGAAAGTCGCGCAGCAGGTCAATGCCGGTCTTACTGTCAAGTTCATCGGCCAACTCGCTCAAGTCGCCCAACACGGTGGTGCTATAGCCCGGCGACTCACACCAAATGCCGGTAGCCTTGTCGAATCCAAAGTCGACAAACCTTTTCATGCTCCACTGCCGGATGCTTGAACGGTTGACGCTGCTGTCGAGATAGTATTCACGGCCACGGCCGTCGAAGTAGGCTGTATCAGGACGCAGAACGAGAGCAATACGGGAAATGAAACCGGCCTGAAACAAATTCCAGTTGTTGTGCGGCACTCCGTTGGCTATTTCGTTCTCGGCCCATTTCTTCAGTGCCCCATCGTAAAGATCGAAGTCATTCGGATTGAGAAAGTCTTTCAGATTGGCATAGATAGCAGTCACGTCATTGATGGCATCTTCGTGTATCACCTCAAAGGTCGTCATGCCCACGAGCGTTTGCTGATGGCCGTGGTTCAGATCAACGGGCACGTTGCGATAGTAGATACCGCGCAGGTAAACATCAAACACATCGGCTGCCATGCGCCCATAAGCTTTATCACCCGTAGCGGCATAGATATTAGAGGCCGCACGGGCTATCGAGAGAATCTCCCGATTGACAGCCGCAATGTTGCAGCCGGTTTTCGACGGATGCGCCTTTTCCATTTTGCCCGTGATCCGGCTGATGTAGGTGACACTCCCCTGTTCGTCATCATCGTAGGGCAAAAGGTCGGCCAGCTTGGGTCGGTCGTAAGACGATTCGGTTCCGCGACTACCGTTATACTTCACCGTGGGAACAGGAGCACGGTTTCCACCGGGATGGTCGAACCGTTCACCGTCTATATAAACATCGGTGGAATGGGTGGTCCAATACATCTGTAGACGTGACACCAGCCAATCGGGCTGCTTTTCCACTTTTTGCAAGTAAACATCAGCCTTGGCATGCCACTTCTCAAGTTCGCCACGCTTCTGCCCTTCCTCGTTGGCCATCATCGCGATTGGAATTGCTGCCAGACATATCCAAACCAGTAAGTTCCGGTTGATTCTCATATTCATCGTCATTTCGCTTTTATCCTATTACGTTCCTATTTCGCCACTTACTTAAAATGCGGACAAAATAAGTCTGTCTTCCATGGATGGATTGGAAAGCCATGCGATGTATAGCACAAACAATCAAATCGTTTCGAAAAGCCTCCATGGGAGGCCGTGCCCGGCAATCAAAGTCATACGTCTGGCTTATCGACTCAATTCAGCCTATCAAAATTCTCTTCCGAGCTGAACGACAACCTGAAAGATGGCGTTTTATCAGAGTTTTCTGACCGGACACCCCATAAAACAAGGTGGGAATTCCCTTTTTAGCGAACTCTAAAAACATTGTAAAAGCCATATCCGACTTCGATGAAGAAGTATGGATATGGCTTTTCCTTCTTTACTTGATTTTATCAAACCATTCTATTTGGGCAGTGTAAAGACTTTCTTGATCGCTCAAAAAAGAAATTATTCTGCCACAACGGAGATTTTTTTACTGCCCACGAGGGCCTTCACAAGTTTTTCTTCATCCCCTGCATCCACACGAATCCGTTTCAGTGCCGTGTTTCCTTCAATGATAAGGTATTCGCTTTCATCGTTGAATTCGGCCCCATTTCGCAGATTGATTTCTTCCAACCTCGGCATATAGGTGGCTTCGACATTCCGGATGATAGGATTGTGGGAAAAGTCGAGCGTAGTGAGGTTGGTGTTGGATACCGATATTTGGAGCAGCATGGGCAACTTGCTCATGTCGAGCGACTTCAAAGGATTTTCGTGCAGGAAGAGGAACAGCAACCGGGGCAGATCGAGATTGATCGTCTCCAACTTGTTGGCATAGAGGTTCAAGCGATTCAACATCGGCAAATTCTCCAACTTCACACTCGTCAGCTTGTTGTTGTCGGCATGGAGTTGTGTGAGCTTAGGCAGGTTGGTCACTTCGAGTGTAGTGAGCTGATTCTTCACAGCATCAATGCGGTCGAGTTCCGGCAGGTCGTTGGCCTTGAGCGAGGTGAGCCGGGCACCGTTGGCAAGGAGCAGTGTCAGCTTCTTCAACATAGAAATGTCAAGCGACGAAATGCCTGTGCGCTGAATATAAAGTTCCTCAAGTTGGGTGTTTTTCGACAGGTCGAGCGTCGTCAGCCCGGCATTGTCGTAAAGGCGGAGGTCTTTCAGTGCAGTCATGGCCGAAAGGTCAAGCGTCTTGATGTTATTGCCGCCGAGGACAAGTTGCTCCAACTTAGCGAGTTTGAAGACGGGAGAGGCATCCGTGACAGACTGGTTTTTGAGATTCAACGAACGCAGGTTGGTGAAATACTCCAGTCCTCCGAGACTTCTGATCACCTTTGCTCCTTCGGCATCTTCCTTGGTTTCGAAATGAATATCAATGGAAGTCACGGCTTGTGCCTCCGACACGGAGATCTCATCATCGTTGTTGACATCGATAGACGGTTTGAGAGCCAGCAGCTGCTTTTTAAGGTTGGCATCGGCAAACTTCACGATCAGTTTGCCGGGAGCTGTCTTTACAGTCACGGCACACTTGGCCCGGGCCGTCTCGCCATTGACCTGCGCCGTGGCCACAATGTTGGTTGTTCCTGCAACGACAGCTTCCACCTTACCGTCGGACACCTTGGCAATATTGGCATTTTCGGATGCCCAAGTGATAGTTGCACCATCGGGAGCACCACTCACAGCAACATTGCCTGACTCCCCTTCTGTCAACGTGAGCGTTGTGGGAGCAAGCTGAATGGTGAATTGCGGCTGCGGATCGTCGCTGTCACTGCAAGCCGACAGCAGCAGACACAACAATGCAGGAATCAGCGATAGCGTGATTTTCTTTTTCATAAGTCGTTTTGTTTTTGTCATTTATAATATTAGTTTTGAAAAATCCTAACTGTCAGGGCTATGAATCCGGAAGAAACGATATTTCACGCCGCCGGGCAATGGTTTCATTTCCCCTTTTCCGGCATTCCTCCGATACAAGCCGATTAATATTCGCAAAGATAAATAAAAAGCTGCAAACAGCAAAACTTTCTATCATTTTCCGATACAAATATCCGTAGCCGACCACTACAGACAAGGCCATTCAGCGTCATTTCACTTTCATCCTATTTATATTCCGATTTCACCATTTACTTAAAATGCAGACGAAACAAGGCTGTCCTCCCCGGAAAGGAGGGCTATGCGGTGTATAGCAC